>Ga0080013_1000867_pt1 | contig 41529 bp, 46 predicted proteins | sample ETNvirenome_6_85_FD_69236 | JGI IMG/M metagenome (GOLD analysis project Ga0080013, IMG submission 69236) | Marine viral communities from the Pacific Ocean - ETNP_6_85 (SPADES assembly) (version 2) | ecosystem: Environmental > Aquatic > Marine > Oceanic | place: Pacific Ocean | collected 2013-06-19 | reverse complement strand
ACTAAGAGTAGTTAAGAGGGAACAACTATGAAGTACGTGAAGATCGCAGAGATCAAGGGATACGAGGACACCCAAATAAACATTGGGACTGTCGAAGAATCGGAGATGCTGGATTCAAAGTCAGCACTCAGGATGTTTGCCGTGAACTCGGAGCCGGGTGAGGACGTTGAGGCGTGGGTGAAGGTGCAGAAGGTCATCGAGTCTATCGGCAAGGCGAACGGCTACATCGCTGTTGAAGACGATCACTGGACGCAGGCCATGAAGAACCAGAAGAAGATCGCCGCACAGGTGTTTGGTATAAACTGCCCGCAGGTACTTGAGAATTTCGATGCACTCGTGTCTGACAAAGAACCGGAATAGGTGTGTTGACTTTATAGTTTCTAATAGTATAATTAGTTAGTATATTGTATTTTAGTTATTTTTAGTATAATACACCTAATAAGGAGATAAGCCACATGAGTAAGCAGTTAACAAATGAGCAAATGTTAGGATTTAGAGATGCTCCTCTAAGTTATCAAGATGATGATCAAGATATACCATTAACAGTTAGAAAATTATTTTTATTGGCCTGTAATACTTATGAAGGCGAAAGCATGAAAGATTGGAAGATTGTTGCCGATATTATGGACAGCCTAGATGACCAAGAAAAAGAAGACAAAGAAAATGTAACTTTGGATGATGCATGGTATGAAATGATTAGGCCCCATATGGATACTATTCTTCCTAAAGCTTACAGAATTCATTCACCTTTTATGTCGGAGCAATTGAATAGGTTAGCTAATATTAAAAAATAAGGAGCAATAGTGGATTTGACTGCATTAAAAAATGAATTATTTGTAATAGAGCAACAACTGGCTAACATGCGGGCAAAAAGTCATATGATGCAAGAACAGTTAGAGGTTTTGATGACACAAAGTACCCATTTAGAGGGAGTCAAGTTATATCTCAGAGGAAAATTAAGAGATGAAGGGAAAGATGTAGATAATGATGGAAAAACACTGCCAGATTTGAACAATTTGTAAGAGGACACTATGCCAACTACTGCCTCCGGGTCATTTTCTAAAATATTGAATTGGGATGGGGTGGGGACATCCAGCGGTGATTACACAGATATCACCTTGAATGTTCAAGCTTTAAATAATACAGCAGTTACTATCTTTAACTCTTCTGCCCATTATTTGTACTTGGGAAGTACTGAAAAGTTTGATATGGCTATTTTTGACCTTGACACCTTAGGTAGTTTAGGGGCGTTAACGTGGGAATATAGTAGTGGTACTCCTGCTTGGACAGAGTTCACCCCTTCCATAGATCGTGAAGAACCAGATGGAATTGCTTATGGATTTACGGAAGATGGGGCGGAATCTTTCGCCCCACAACTTCTGGCTGATTGGGCAACAGAAACCATAAATGGTTCAGATATATACTGGGTAAGAGTTACACCCGCCTCTGTTACCACTGCCCCCACAGTTAAACGTATTCAAATGAGGGCATTAAATGCTTACGCTACAACTCAAGAAGTATTTGAATTCCTTCAGTTAGAGGGCGTTTACTCTACCCCCTCAGCTTCTGTTACAGATTTCACTTCGTCAACTATACCTTCTAAATCATCCGTACAGGCGTACATATCCGGAGCACAATCTGAGATAGATTACAAAACACGTAAATCTTGGAGACCTAACGTAGCCTATAATGAACATTATGATTTTAATTTTATGGGCATAAGACTTAATCGTAGGGGTGCAAAAAGAATATTCAAGGTTCAGATTTGGGAAGGTGATAGCTACGGGACTTTAAAGGAAGGACGTAGTAACGAGTATTTCTTTAATCCTGACACAGGCATTGTTTATTTCTCTAGATACTTTTTCTTACCAGCTAGATTTGGGTCATTTCAGTCATTAGCTGCAAGATATGGAGGGGGAGAATTTATTGCGCCGGTTAGAATTTCGTATCAGTATGGCGATAATGTAAATGTTGATTCCAGAGAGGGTGGTTACGTACACGAGCTTACTCGTAAATTAGCTGCCATAGCCATTGTTAGAAACTCTGATTTTGGTAATATTGCTGTGGGCGGGATGGATAGGATTCCATTAGAGGCTAAGGTATCTGGGTGGCATTCGGAAGCACAAGATGCCCTTGAGTCCCTACGAGCAGTGGAGTTGTTTTAGATGCCTACAGAGCCAGTACCAGTCGAGGAAGTCAAGGATAAACTTAGCTCAACATGGACCTACAGTAATGTGGCTAACACCTCCGCTAACCCCGTATTTGTTGAGGTCAATGGTGATGGTGAGAGGGTAAGGTTTAATACACAAATAAGTGATACCTTATTACTCCGACCGGGAACGCCCGCCATGACTGAAAATTTCATAGGTAACTACAAATATGGCAATCGTTATTACAATGTAGAAGTCGAGCTATGGACAAATAATGAACGTCAACGCTTATATGATTTAATGCGGGAAATTCGGCGTGTAGTACATAGTACAAAGCATGGAATGACTAATTATCAAAGATGGCAGGTCACAAGTTTTGTAGAGCCTACTATTGCCCAAGCCAATATATGGACTGGGACGATGACCATTCTTTTGGAAAATAATGCAATTTTACTTGAAACTTAGTATAATAGCATATATCTATTAATGTTGGGGGAAACAAATGGCAATTTATCGTCCTGATCAGGCACAATTCTCTTTCGCTTCAGAGGGGGCGCAAGGCGCAGATTCTGAATTAAAAGTAGCTGTATACAAAGGCAGTGGCGCTGTTGCGCTGACATTAACGGCGTTAACCCCCGGTATGACAGATATAGCCTACACAGATTTAGCTACCAGCACTTGGACTGTAGGTGACTTCGTGCAAATTGGTGTCTTCTCTGGAGTATCCGTCAATACTACTGCTGTTGCGGATACCCATACTAACCCATACGAAGTCCGACGTATCGAATATGTTTCAGTTACTACTTCTACCACCGGTACAATCAGGCTTGATCGCCCTGTAGCATTTAATCATAAAGTTGATACCCGAATAATTGAGGTTGACGCCACCGCTAATAGTTCTGCACAAGAAGCTCTATCTATTCCTTCTATGAGATTTATACCGGGAGCTTATACTTCTGTCACGGTTCCGGACTTAACCCCTACGTTGGAACCCAGATACTTTTTAGGGAACAACAATAGACGTAATTTCACGGAAGTTTATAGAGGGACACAAGCTTATGCGGGATCACTAGGTGGAGTAACCGCCCTTAATGGTTTCATGCTTAGGTTTGGAATTGGCGATGTACGTACTGCTTTACTTACTGACAACGATTACGGTAAGGCTGATTTCCTCGTTAACGGAGACGGTACGGTTTCAAAGGGAGATCAGCATATTTATGTAGACAGTGGTACTGGATCAGGTGCTACCCTTAGTAACCACGACACCGCATTAATTGCCGGGGCATATATTCAAATAATTGATTACGATACTGTTATAGGTGCTCCACAGTCTGCGGTACATGATGGAGGGGATGGTACTGCTTACTTAGGAGATGGTAACGCTACGTTTGTAAGTGCTGGGGTACAGGTTGGAGATATAGTTTATAATACTACTGGCAAATGTAACTTCAGAGTAGGGACAGTTACTTCTGAGACCCGATTAGACCCTGACGCTAATGGATTCCAAGGCACAGGCTCTCAATTAGATTTTGATGATGACGATAAATACCTCATTGTCACACAAGGGCAAAATACTCTTGCTGCTGCTGATGTGAGTGGAACTGCTTCTGCGGGAGCAAATACAGGGACTATCACGGGTACTTATAAAGTAGCCAGAGTTGTTGGTGGTAGCACATTGACTGATATATTCCTTGAAACCCCCTTAAAAGAAGATTATTCGGATAACTCTTTCATAATTCCATTTACCGATGAGACCACTAGTGTATATCAGCACGTTATTACGGAATCAAACTTGCTTCCAACAATGTCGTGGCACCTTAGAATGTTAGATTCCGATGCAGGAAACGCATTTATTAGGCGTTCGGTGGGCGGTATGGTAGACTCAATGACTATTTCCGCTGATGAAGGCGGAATGCTAATGGTTGGTTGGGATACAGTCAATTTCATGGGGACTATCCACAACTTAGAGGATCAAGTTACTGTAGGAACCTCTTTATACAGCGGGGACTCGGTTGGCGCAGGTATGCCCGGATACACCGTTATGCACGATATCACAGATTCTGATATTGATTTCAATACCACTGATCCATATTATTTCTCTGAGGGAACCGTCTACATTGGAGGGGCAGGGGATGCAGGTCGTCAGGAATTCGCTAGGATTAGAGATTTCTCTATAAGCATTTCTAATGCAGTAGAGCAGAGGTACTACATAAATTCTCGATTCGGGAACGGGAGAATGCGTGGACCTAGTGAAATGCGTGAAGGTCGTCGTGAATATACTTTCACTGCAACCGTGTCACTTAACGATTCAGAGGCAACCACAGGTAATAGCATAGGTGGTGCCCTTGAACTTTATAAACAACTATTATTAGAGGGAAATTATGGTAGTGGGTCTCAAGGTTTCAATGTACGTCTAGAATTTGTTAGGGGCACTAATGACACTATGGTAATAGATTTACCGGGAGATGCCACCGCAGCTACAGGGTTAGCTCAAGGAGGCGTATTCTTACGGGGTGCCCCTCATGATATATCAGAAGAAGCCACATTACAGACCTCTATAGATTGTGTAGCAAGAAATATGAAAATCGTTATTACAGATGGGGAACCAGTGTATCCATAAACGATAAAGTGAACTAGCAAGGAGTATAAGGTAAAGATGGCAAACAAAAAAGTACCGGCGGCGCAGCCTTTTGATGTAAGTAAATATCAAACTAAAGGGGCAACCTCAGAAATGGAAGTTTCTATAAACGAAGATAAGTTTATGATAACTACACGACAACTTCCATGGTTTGAAAAAAGTGATATCACGACAAAGTGTATGTCCTTTGACACTAAAACAGGACAACCAGAACTCAATACAGGGTTATACTTACGTGAAGTCTTAAAAAGAATTGTTGTAGATGCTCCGTGGTTTGTAAATGGGGTAACCGCCATAACAGACGAGTTCTTAGATTCAATTGACGGGGCATTAGGGACTGCATTAGAACAGTTGGTTCCTAACGCATTTACTAATGAAATGACAGAAATAGATGTTATAAAAAAAGAATCCTAAGATATTTGACGGGGATACCGGTTACAGACTCGGAAAATGTGTTGTACGCTCACTGGACTCTAGTAGCTTCTCTATTGAAGCTGGGAATGTCGTACAAAGATATCTTGGGATTAACAGAGTCTGAATTAACATACTTGCTTGCTTCTTTGGGGGCAATGTCGGAAAAAGAACAAAATGAAAGGAAGGCTAAATAAATGGTAATGGGCGGTACGGATAATAAAACCCTCCTAATTACTGTGGCGAGCGAAGCGTCAGGGCATATGGGCGTCGCCTCTGGAGGAGGAGCGCGTGGTGGAACACCTGACGGTAAAAAGGAACAAGAAGAGGATAAAAAAGACAAAAAAAAATCTCTAAATAAACTCATAGGAATTGACGTCAGCCTCGCAGCAATGTTAAAACAGTCACAGATTTTTACTGGGTTCCTAGGTTCTGTTTTCCAGCTTATCGGAATGCTTGTTGACGTCATATTAGCCCCTCTTGCACCTTATTTGTTTAGACTGGTAGAAATTGTGGCTAGTTGGATTCCTAAAATTGCTCAGTGGTCTGAACAGGCTGTACAGTGGGCAAAAGATGGTTTAGACCATTTAGCTGAGATATCATCCAAACTTACTGGCATAGATGTAAACGCAACTGATTTGGTATCAAGGGGTTTCCAATTAGTAAGCCTATCAGGTTTTGGGGCTTTAATTGGGTCAGCATTTGCTACTAAAGTGGGTGGTATAGGAGACTGGAAACTTAAAGACTTTTTCGATGATGTATTCTCGAACGATGATATACTTAATCCTATTAAAAACTCTCTAAAGACAGTTCGCGGGGTGGCAGGGTCGATGCTCACCGGTTTCAAATCGTTATTTAAAGCGATAATGGGTGAAGCAATTATAGGCATAGGTAAAAGACTCCTTGCTATAACAAAACCAGTATTAAAAGCGTTAGGGATAGCAGGACTGATTTTTTCGATTGTCATTACAGTAATGGACTTTCAGCGCGCATGGGATGAAGGCGAGATAGGGAAAGCCTTAGTAGAGCTAGCCATTGCTATAGTGGTAATAGGAGTACCAATGCTTATTGGGCTGTTTTTTGGTGGTTGGGTTGCGCTTATCGCAGCGATAGGCATATCCGTATTAGCAATGTTTTATGAGTATGGGGTTGATGAGGCGACTAAATCGACAATTGAAGCGTATGTAGAAGACATGTGGGACGAGTTGAACGACACGTGGAATGAATGGTTTGCTGGTAAAACCGGCTTTTGGAAATTCGTCAACGCTTTTCTGTTGGCGGCCCAGCCAGCACAGCACATGGATGTGTGGGCAGGTGTCATTTTGACCGAAGACGTAAAACAGACTATTAATGAAGGTATGCGTAATATGGTGGATGGTATAGTAAATGGCTTTATTGATACGATCAATTCTTTTATAAGAGGCCTGATTATACCGATTCAAGAATCATGGATAGGACAAGCTGCGAAATCGAATCCCCTCTTGAATATAGGAGGGTGGCTGGACAAAGATTACCAACTGATTCCGCATCAAGACTTTAGTAACTGGACTCCGATGCTGGGAAGCGACACCCCCGCCGTGTACGATGTGAGGAACAACCCCCCACCGGGTGGGACGTATTCGTATGAGAATCCATCGGCGTTCACCGGGTCTGGTCCGTGGGGATAGGTTTATCTTAATTATGAAAGCTAAAAGAGGATAATTGTGGCCCAACAAGAACTAATGTGTTTAATATGGAATGGAGAAGACGATGGTAACGCACGTAGATACGCACTAAAAGTACTTTCTATCGCCCACCAGATAGGAAAATCTCCAATACAGATTGCTATACCTAACACCACGCCCCAGTTACTAGACCTTAATATGGTTCGCCCCACGATAACACTAAGTTTGCTAGTTGACAAAATAATCACAAATCAAACTATAACCGGTCCATCCAAGGGAAACGGCACCACTTATAAAGTCCCTACCAAGCAGGACTTGGAAACTTTTGTTACAGAGAATGGTTACGACGACTCCTCTAAATTAACCTTGATGTTATTACATGAAGACAATAATTACGAACAATATGAATTTGCTATCCAGCAGTTTACTACAAACCTTATCCCTTCTAAAGAAGACAGGTACGACTCCACTCTAGTTCTGCTTGTTACAAAACGGGCAGGGGATTTTGCCCAAGATTCGTATGCTTAGAAAGGAGTAGATAATGGCTGAAGCACCCGGAAGACTACAGGTAGAATATTTTGATGGTTCCAACTGGATAGCACTTACTACTAGTGGTAATTCTTTAGTTCTTGAATTAGAAATAAACGACACTCTATTCAACCCCCAGATGGCTAGGATAAAAGTAGCTGACCTTAAAAACAATGGGATATTTGCGGCTAGCGCCACAAATAGTGTTCTTAAAGAGTTTATGAACATTAGAATTTTAGACCCTGCTAGATATATAATATATTTTAGCGGTAAAATTTTCCGTATAGCAAAGAAATTTCAGGTTCCGTATGGAGAAGTTCTTGACATAGTATGCTATGATGCGCTGTACAGTTTATCAAATGAATATCTAGACCTTGACGCAGATAGTATTGCTGCTCCTAAAGCCCACACTCTGATTTCAACTTGGATAGGTAATCACATACCAACGTCGTTACTTTCAGTTACTAATGACTCTGGGGACGTAGATAGGTTTGAAACCTCAAGTTTTGATCGTGCTAATACTACCAAAGTAGTAAAAGCTGGTCGTAGTCAAATATCCATATTGTCGGCTATATTACAAGAAGCCCTGCAAGATCAGCTTCTAACTGCGAAAGATCGGGGTTACATGTATTACGTTGACCCCAATTTCACCAGTACCGCTACCACTCATAATCCTGCGGGGTTCTTCACATATTACGGACGAAATAGAATGCCCGCAAAGGAAGCTGGTACCTCAGGGGATGCAAATCCTCAAACCTATGGCCTGACGATAGAAAAGCCCTCTGGCGCAACTATTGTAGAAGATGGTCAAAAACACATTATGATGGGCACACTAGACATTAGTTCAGCCAACAGAGAGTTAATCACTGATATTATAGCAAGTTATTATCATGAAGAGACAGGTAAACGTGTTTCTAAAAGATTTTCCATAATACATTACACGGCTTTAAGCGGCATGGCACCGGCTCAGTATGACGGAATAGGGTTTGACGCCGAGGTAGGAACTGGCGGTACAGAGATATCTAATTTAGTAGACTCCGGTGGTAATGTCATTGGTAGAATTCAATATATGTCCGTAGAGTCCGGGGGTACTTTCCCCGGTTATATGATTTTATCAGATCGGACCTCTCACGCCCTAGTAGCTGGCGAGACCTTATCTGCGGACTCACATGGTAGTGGGGCTTCGATAACGCTTTCCTCTGTCGCCACCATAGGCTCTCAATTTGTTTACGAACCCAAGGCTGTATGGGGCGTCTCAAAAACTATTAAATCTCGTTTTAATAAAGAATCAAATGCGGATGAAATTCGTACTAAATTAGCATCAATTTTTGAGGGCAGACAAAATGTACCTGATCGAATGTCTTTTACTACCTCTCAGCTTCCTTATTATTGGGCAGAGAGTCAGGCTACCAGTAGTACTACGGGTAGCACATTACACGACTCGGCTGTCGATTGGGAATGGTTCGGTGTAAGAACTGGTGCTACGTTCCTTAAATTATCTGGTACTGGAGGTACTATAACTGCTTATGGGTATGCGTCAAGTCTAACAGATGGAGGGGTCATTACATGTACCCTGAACACAGGGTCATGGGCAGTAGATGACTATTACAGGTGGCAAGTTCGTGTACGTGCAGGGCATCAGGTTTATATTAAGTGTGTTCCGAAAGGTGTATCAGGGGAGAGCCATCTTGTCACTAAGGTTATGATACGTCAGAATATGGGTAGTCAGACAGTCACATCATGGGAAACTCAGGGGACTGCTGAGAGAAGTGTGCCAACTGCGCTCGCAGAATCCGCATCATCCGATGCTACCCATTCAGCAGTTGATGTGGGGACTAGTGCTCCAGTTTCTATAGGGGACGTTCCAGCAAAATATGTCGTGAATTTTTCACCGGGGGCTAAATCATCTCCGGATGGCACTAGACACAATACAATGAATTGGACAGCGGGCGTACTTTACATTAACGATAATCTTACTATTGATGGTGTTGAAAAAGCTACATATTCCATTGGCGCAAATGACACCACTACTGTAAACGGAGGGGTGTTAACGGCGGGCGGTACTAAATATGTATTATATTTTGAACCAGATGTTTCGGAAACTCAGTTAGATATTATGACCTCTGCGGCTTGGTCATCTGCCGACAGAACAAAATTAAAAATTGGTGTAATTACAACTGCAACTGACTCTGGTGGGTCAGCAGATGGGGCTGCCACAGAAGCCCAGATTGGTTGGGATACTTCTAGTAGTACCATTGTTATAGAAGGACCAGCCTCAACCGAAGAAAGTGTTGCCTCGTTATTTACCGGCGAATATTTTGCCATAGATGGAATTCAAGCCAAGCACATGTTGAACGTAGGATCAGACCTTACAGCAAACGAAAGATTCAAATTTTTCACCCCCGCTGAACCCGCAGACGGAAGTACATCACACTGGTTTAGAGGGTTCACGGGTAACAGTGTTTCAGATACCACAGGGAAATGGTTTGAATTTGACGTTGCGAACAAAGCCCTAAACTTTTATAACGGGGATGCCACCTCTCTAATACAAGCCCAGTACACAGGGACGGCTCTAACGTTCTATAAAGCAGAAACAGGCGTATCTGGAGCAACTACCGCTAATGTACAGAACAAGTTATCGGCGTTTTCTGGAACAGGGTTAAGCTTTTACGATGCGACCGTTAACGGGTACAAGCTCTCAATGTTTGATGGGTCAGGTATCCACATATATGATGGCACTACCGCTAGTCCCAGTTCCTCTAATGAGCGAGTTACGCTCAATCAAGGTGGATTAGAGCTTCATGACTTTGCTACAAGCGACTCTGGTAACTCCGCAACGTTAGAATTTTTTGCTGGAGCCAGTACATCCATGGGAAAACTTTTTACATACCAAACAGGGACTGGGGGCGTAAACGAACTTCACCTTACCACTGCTACTCGTACTGGAAATATTGGGTATAATTTTGTACTTGGCGCACAAGCCGCAAATAAAGTTAGCTACATCAAACCCCTGTGGGATGGTTATGCATATCTAGGTGACCCGGATGAGAACGAACGATTCAAGCAGCTTGGCGTGGCAGAAGGTATTTATTTTAATGGGCAAACCCCATCCACCCCTAGTTTCGGAGGCACTACGACCCAGTACATGCTGTATCAGGATAGTGGGGCTTTGCTTTGGAATGGTAAGGGTCGTGTATTACAGATGGAAGACACAGACGCTGATTATTGGCAATTCAACGTAGGAGCAGATGGTGGGGGTGTATATCGTAAGCATATGTATCCATCAAACGCTACCATAGATGGTACTGAGGGAGATTCTTATAATTATATAGGTTCATATGATAATGGTGGAACGTGGGCATTACGCCCCATATCTGGTATATTCTCATATTACCACAACGCTGGGGCTGGTTCAGCAGCTAGTCCCGCCTTTACTTTTTACACTGATGGGTCTAACAGTGACTACGATACTGGGATGTACTCAGGCGGCGCAAACGTAATAGGGTTTGCTACTGGCGGTACTGCTAGATGGTCAATAGGTACAGGCGGTGATCTAGTACCTGCTGTTGATGGTTCTGGGGGGTCAGGGTATAACATAGGGTCAGGAAGCTATGAAGTCGATACATTTTATGGTTATTCAATATACTTCTCTAATTCATCGGCCGCCTCAGGTACAGATTTAATTATAACTGCGGGGGGTCGGATAGCGAAAAAACTTAGTTCTATACAGTATAAAGATAATGTAAAAGAGTTAGTATACGATTCTTCAAAACTTGACAAGTTAAGACCCGTGAGTTATGATTATAAACTAGATAATGGCCCAGATATTGGCTTAATTGCCGAAGAAGTTGATGAAGTTTATCCAGAGTTAATTAATTACGATAAAGAGGGTAAGGCTGAATCAATAAAATATCATGGTTTATCAGTTATGTTGTTAGATGAAGTTACTAAATTACGTAAAGAAATTAAAGAATTAAAGGAGACAAACCAATGCCAGATGTAACAGTATCGTTTACAGACGCACAATGGGCTAGGGTTGTTGCTGCATCTTCATTTATTATTAGAATAGACGAAGGGACGGTCGATGCTGCTAAATTAGCAGCTAAGTGGAAAGCCTTAGAAACTGGTAACGTCAAAGCTTACGAAGAAAGTCTACTCTCCACAGATGACTTCTAATGAAGAATAAAAATAAGGTCGTTCGTTTGAAGGAACGTGACCCTTTTATGTCAACTTCAAAAATTGCTTCATTGGTAGGTACGACTCGACAGAACGTACATAATATGTTATCTCGTAGAGGGTATATAACTAAGGCTCCTCGTCTCCGACCTATTCCTAGATGTAGGATATGTGGAGAACAAGTACAAGATGCCAGAAGATGGCATTCAGAAGAGTGTAAATTTGCATTTAAATACTTGCAAGTTACGTGTAGTTGGTGTAAAATTAGCTTTTATAGACACAGGGATGCAATTATTAGAGGTCATAAAGAACGTTATAAAGGAATATATTGTTCTAAGGATCATTTCTATACTGCTAGGCGTAATAAAGAGGTAGCTATTGATAATAAACGACGAATTAATCAAGCAGTGGGAGCCTAAGGTACAACGTTTCGTAAACAACACGTACATCCCCGGCTTTGATAGAGAAGATTTAGCCCAAGAACTTAGAATAGTAATCATAAAAGCTGCTGAAAAATTTGATGTAAGCAAGAAAACAAGTTTCCATACCTATCTTCATACAAGTATGGTAAATACTATACGTACATTACATACTAAAAGTGCTCGAAGACCCAGATATATGGTGAGCTTAGGCGTTTCTGAAAATTTTGACTCAGGTGATGGGGAGTTTTCAGGACATGAGGTAGAAGATGACACTGATGACATTGAAGCCGTGCTTGATAAGATCGACCTAGAGGTGTTAGACCTCTCCAATGAGGAATCCGACTATCTTGTTAAACGACTTACCGGATTCTCTAATACTGAAATTGGCAAAGGTATTAATGGAGTATCCTTGTATAAGATCAAAAGGGCACTAAAAGAAAAGTTCAATAATTATTATGGCTCCCTCGAATAAACAACTTACATCTAAAGATATTTTTGATTTGTATAAAGGGTGGTATGAAGAGAAATTCGATACTGAGTACACCCCCCACGGATTTATCGGTAACGAACTAAGCGCCATCAAAAAGGTGGTTGAGGGCGAAGGACTATACAAGACCCTGTGCGGGCTGTATGTCGGTCTGAGGGACAGCCAACGGCAAATTAAAGCCACTTATATAATGAAGGGCCACTGGAATTACTTACCTAATGTACAACGCCCCGATCTGTATTACCTAGTTTTGACAAAAGGGACTCCCGATGATAAGCTTACTTGGAGACGTCTTATGCATGTAGAGAACAAGTGGTTCCCTACCGCAGATGACGCCATAACTCAAAATGAGTTAATTATGCGATTGGAGAAATCCCTAAATGTCAAAACTAAACTCGCGAACTCCCCGCCAAAAAAGAAGGCGTCAGGGAAAAAGGGGTCCGGTACAACGTAATAACATTTCAGATATAACGTTACCCCCTCAGGATAAAGTACGTTTATTGTGTCATCTTCAAGGCGAAACACCTCAATCCCAAGAACTGTGGGATCACGGGGTTTTCAGCGGTGTCCGTGAGGCACAGACTTACAGCTTAAATTATGTAGTGACAAGCCCCGCAAAATTTCGTATTATAAATAGTGCAGGACGAGAAGTATATGTAGTTGAGAGGACCCCCAATGGATAGTGAAAGTTTTAGCTTTGTAGAATCAGCGCTGGTTTTTGGGCTTTTAGAAGACCAGAACTTTAAGAAATTCAATCACCCACTGAGTCAGTTTGTAGTCCATAAAGACGCTGTAGAGTGGTCAATGAAATTTAGAGATGAATTTAAAGAGTCCGTGGATAACGGGGCACTCCTAGAAAAGTACCCCTCCTTACGTACTGATGCCAGAGATACTAATTTTGATTACGCACAACAAGAATTCAAGAAACAAGTTTTATTTAGGCAGGTGATTAAATCCTTTGCCGACAATAAAAACCTACTTTCGTCTAATCCGAAATCGGCTTTAACTTCTATAGTTAACTCTCTAGCAGATGTTGAGGTAGGTTACGATGAAGACGTCTCTCAATATGACGATGGAGAAATACATAGGCTTGCAGAGTATGAAGATAGAGTAGAGAAGCGTACTCTTGGTGAGGGTATGATAGGCATACGTACACCATTTAGAACCATAAATGCTACCGGAATGGGGTGGCAACCCGGAGAGTTGGTGTCATTCTTTGCAAGACCCACGGTGGGTAAGACATGGTTATGTGTAAAAATTGCCTGTGAAGCTGCCCTTCAGGGTAAGAAAACCCTACTAATTTCCCCTGAGATGCCTAAGCAATCAATAGGAATGAGAGTAGATGTAGTAATGTCAAACATGATGGGTATAAAGTTATCCCACCATGCGATTCGAACAGGTTCACAAATGGACGTAGATGTGTATAAGAAATTTTTACAGAGTAATAATCGAAAGAACCTTATGATAAGTGACAGTATCTCAGGAGAGGATAGTATATCTATGTCTGGAATTTCGGGACTTATACGTAAGTATCACCCAGATATCTGTGTCATTGATGGTGTGTACCTAGTTTCTACTGCCATTTCGGACCGTGCTGCATGGGAACAAAGTCATAGCTTATTCTATGGTTTGAAGAATTTTGCACTATCTAACAATATGACTATTGTAGCTGCTACACAAGCCACCCGTGAAGCTGGGGCTAACTTGTTCCAACCCCCGGGTCCGAATCAAGTTGCATTTGGGGACGCTCTTATTCGAGCCAGTGATGTGGCGTTGTCAATGTGCCTAGTCGAAAATTTCCCCCAACTAAGGGATGTGCAGTTCCAGAAGTTTCGAGATGGGGTTTTAGGTTCTGACCTAGCCACTTTGAAGTGGGACGTCAATCAGGGTCTAATCACCGAGACAGATATGGCAGCAATTTAGCTATGGCTAACTGGCAGGAGTTAATGATAAAGGCAGGGTTCAATGTGCCTCACGGGGAATCTCAGATGTTATGCCCGTTCCACAGAGATTCTCATGATTCGTTCTCAGTAAATACTGTTAAAGGTAAATGGATTTGTTACGCAGGGTGTGGCGGAGGAGACTTAAAATACTTTTTTAAAAAATACTTGCAGATGGATGACAAGTCCGTAGATGAGTATATAGGTAATTCTGCGTATGTAGTTGATATAAATGTACTTGATGACTTGATTTGGAAGGTTGACCCAGACGAGGCTAACCGAGAGATGTCATTTGACTTCAATCAATCCTTTGTACCGGATTGGATATTTAACAGAGGTTTCACAGTAGATACCTTAAAAAGGTTCTCTTGTGGGATAACAGCGCAAAACGGGTTAGCCGTACCCGTTCTAGACAAGGATAACGTTAATGTGGGTCACCTAATTCGTAGGGTAGATGGCGGGCAACCAAAATATGTATATGCTACAGGGTTTAAAAAATCCAGAGTTTTATTCGGGCAACCCCTACTTCGGGGCACCAATATGGTATGTATAACTGAGGGGTCACTAGACGCCATGTGGTTAGACCAAATGGGGTACAACGCTGTAGCATTGCTAGGAGCCAGTATATCTGGGACTCAGGCGCAATTGCTAAAGGATTTGCCAATTGGTGAAATCGTGTTATGCTTAGATAACGATGAGGCTGGAAGAATAGGAACAAGACATTGTTTGACAAAGCTTTCACCCACATGTAGAATTAGTTATATAGAGTTACCAGAAGGTAACAAGGATATTCAGGAAATTTCTGATAAAAGGCTAATAGATCAAATTATTAGCAACAGGAACTACTGGTAAGGAGATAATAATGCCGGGAATTGGTGAAATGAGAAATAACCGCCGTACAGGTGGAGATGGGGGAGGAAGTCGTCGAGAGCAGTTTTGGCTGGAAGACAGTCAAGTATTTTTGACTTCAGTAGCATCTGGACAAGACGATGACCCATATATGGATAGTTTCTGGGTTCACACCTTTCAGCAAACTGATGGGAGTGGAAGCTGGACTAAAGTTCTTGCGGATAAAGACGGTCCGCTTCGCCCCATACCTGAAGGCAACAGACCCTCATACCGTTTTGGATTTTGGGCGTACATACATAATGTAGCACATTCCGTAAAGAAGAATGAGGCTTGGAACGAGGTCTTTTTACCAGACGGTAAGACCAAACGTTATGTTGAGGAAGTCGGGGATTTCAGGTTCTGCATATTGCCCTTTGGTAGAGACGATCAATACTATAACGATCTTGTAGATGTCTATAATGATTGGGGTGGTGATCTTACGAAGGGTGTCATCAAAGTTACGCGTCGTGGGGCAGGAAGAAATACCAACTACTCTATTGCCGCACAATCTTTGTTAGAGCTTAAAATTCCTGAAGATAGGTTAGCTACAGTAAGCGATCTCCCTTCAGCATGGGATTATATGATGGATAACTATGGTGTAGGACAATCATCCGGAGTGGGTGATGTCCCAACCTCTGCTGTGAGTATTGATGACTCTCAGTCGGAATCTAACGAAAACGAGGTTGTTGAAAAACTTCCTTGGGAGTAGAGGGCTTAAAGGGGGTGGGTAACCACCCCCTATTGGTTTATAGGAAATGAGGCTAGATAATATGGGTAAGAAAAATATGGATAGGGCCGCCAGACGACGAGAGATGAGAGAACGTAGTAAACCAGAGTATGCCCGAAAAGTGGGATACCTAGAAGCTTACCCAAATGATGATAATCCTAAAGATAGGGTGGGTGGCGTATACCGACCTCGTTGGATTTTGAAACATAACATGAACGCTGAATGGGTAAACGGAGTGGGAAACACAGAGTTCCACAATCGCTCCGACCGAAGGCGTCGATGAGCCTTGTCAGTAGTAACAACAAAGGACCAATTTGAAGATGCATTGTCGGTGCTTACTGGTAGCAACGAGGATTTATTTGTAGACGTAGAGACAAACGGCCTTGATAGCTTTGGCACACATCAGAACTGTGGAATTGGTGTCGGTACTATGGAAGGTAAGACTTTTTACTTTCCGTTTCGACATAAACCCCTCGGCTCTAACTTACCGTTAGAGTATTTGCCAAACCTCATTTCCGTATTGAATAACGCCAAGAGAATATATGCCTATAACCTAAAATTTGACGCCGCCTTTTTAGAGAAGGATGGATTCTCTGTTGAAGATAAGGTACTCATTGATGTACTTGTCATGGTGCGCCTAACCGAGCACTCTAATGTGGGTAAGTTAGGTCTTACTCCATCTATTATACGTAGATACGGAATAGATTCAGGTGCGTATGACATAGAAACAAAAGCTGTTATAACAAAAAATGGATGGGGAGAAGACTTTTCCCTAGCCCCTCCGTCTATCTTAGGCCCGTATTGCGAGAAGGATGTTTACTGGACGTGGAGACTATACGTTGATTGTCTAGATGAAATACGAGATACCAAACAGATGGGTATCTGGTCGCTAATGTTAGAGTCAACTAAGGCTTTATTAGAAATAGAGCGACCGGGAATTAACGTAGACGTGGAATTAGCCCAAGAACTAAAGTTACGTATAGAAACTCGTATGGAAGAGATTCAGGCGATTCTTTTTGAAGATGCTGAAAAAGAGTTTAATATTAATTCCGGTCCTGATATTAGTAAAATAATGAATCCTAGGGGTCTTCATTCTCCTGTGCTTACGCCAAAGTGTAAGAACGGGGATTGTTCGCACCAATCTTTAGGAGAGCCTCATACAGAATCTTGGGCAGAAGATGCTTTAGTTCAGATAGACTCCCCATTTACAGGGCTGGTAAAGCAGTACAGAACGTTATCTAAGTTGAAAAATACCTACCTAGAGCCGTATCTACACGACTCAACGATACACTCTACGTTTTCTAATTGGCAAGCTGGTACAGGTAGGCTATCGTCGCTTAATCCTAACCTGCAAAATATACCGGCGAGTGTTACTTATATTACAGAAAAGAAGTTGGAAACCCCCGAGGACTTTAATGTGGTAAGGGAACGTGTAAAGGCGGTTGCCTTGAACAAGGGCAAGATTGAAAAGCTTCCCACGTTATCAGATGCCACCTTACAGGCGTGGTCATATTTAGGCGGGGATAAGATGATCGGGGAGGGGGGCGAATGTCATGTTAGGCAACTCATAACTCCCCGACCGGGCTACAAGCTGGTTTCTATGGATTACTCTCAGATGGAAGTACGTATGCTTTTGTATTACCTAAATACTACTGAAGCCACTGCTTTATTGAATAAACCTAATGTGGACTTTCATTCAGAAAATGCAGTTATTGCGTATGGGATTGATCAAGAACATCCAGATTTCTCGTTTTATCGACAACTTGTAAAGACCATCACCTTTGGGGTTCTTTATGGTATGGGAGAGAAGAAGCTGGCTATGACATTACAGATAGCCAGAACAAAGGCAAGGGAATACAAGAACAACTTCATAGAACGCATGCCGGGGTTCAAAGCGTTCAAGACTAATGTAGAACGATCTATTGAGCGTACTGGCACAGTGAGGAATAAATATGGGCGTTTATACCAGATAAATAAGGATAATGCGTATAAGGGCATCAATTTTTTGATTCAAGGGACTTCCGCAGAAGTAGTGACTGAACGCTTCATTGAATGTGTCAAGTACCTGAAAGATAAACCGTCAAGGCTACTTATCCAAGTTCACGATGAGTTGGTCTTTGAAATACATGAGAGTGAATACCATGAGGTCGTGGGCGACCTAAAGGATATCATGGAACAAAACTCATTGGGTTTGACACTACAAGTAGATATAGAAGTGGCTAATCCGTCATGGGCAGAAAAGGTGGAATACGCCCCGCAGAGTATTGACGAACCCACTACGAATTTGCTACAATTTATAGAGTAATTACTCACAAGGAAGGAGTGCATGATGAAAGTATCACAGAACATGGCTTTTACAGTTAATCTGGGCAACTATCAATCTGCAAAAGTAGAAGTCGGTATTCATGATATTGATACCGATGGAGACGTGGAAAAACAAATAGCTGAAGCAAAAGAGACCTTTGACAAGGTTTTCATAGAGGTTTACAAGAAGGTTCAGCAAGAAGTGTCTTACATAATGAAAGAGCAGGAATAAAATATGGCAGTAAATGAAATGACAAGAGCCACAGTATTACAGGCTGTGCTAGCAGAACGAGAACGACAGGATAGTAAGTGGGGTGATCAGACCCAAAATTCCGACGAACAGTGGACAGTTATTCTGACTGAAGAACTAGGAGAGGTAGCTAGAGAGGTGTATGAAAAACGAAGTGCTGGGATGTTTGAAGAAGTTATACAATGTGCAGCAGTATGCATGGCATGGGGAGAAGCATATTTGAATAGGAACTCCATTGCCAAAGCGTAAACCAGCTAACTCCGTCCCCAATTCTGATCAATTATTCAAAGGGCTACTTGATGACAAGGAATTAGGATTTCTCGCAGGAGATGACCAGTTCTTCTCTTATGATCGTATACCCTTTGGAATCCCCCAATTAGATAAGATTACTAACGGGGGCATCCCCGCTAAGAAAATGTTCCTTATGTTTGGGGGATGGTCATCAGGTAAAAGTTACCTTATGTTATGTTTAATTAGACAGGTACAGCAACGAGGTGGCACGGCAGCAGTCATCGACACAGAATTGTCATGGGACGCTGAGTGGGCTAGTATCAATAAAGTAGACCCCAGTAAAGTCCTTGTCCTCCCCGCACTCAACGCAGAGCAAGCATACGAAGGTATATATGCGTGTCTAGAAGCTGGCATCACTCTTGTAGGTGTGGATAGTATTGCGGGGCTTATACCTACGGCTATCACAGAAGATGATGATATATTTAACTACAACCCTATGGCGTGGCAAGCACGTTCATGGAACCAAGCTATAGTTAGGTTTTTCCCAATGCTTCGTTATGGGTCTACCTTAGTAGCTATCAACCAAGTTAGAGGTAGCATGGGACCCGTATCAGCCATAGAAACCATGCCGGGAGGTAAAGGGCAGCAGTTCTTCGCTCATGGTGTTCTTGAGACTCGTAGAGGAGCCTATATCAAAGATGGGCAGAAGCGAGTCGGCTTTGACATTAACGCATCTTTGTTGAAAGATAAATTTGGTGGAGAGCGCTGGGAACAGGTAGATATCCCCTTTAGGTTAGAGGGTGGTATAGATGAAGTAGAAACTTACCTCAAAGAAGCATTGAGTGTGGGGCTAATTACTAATAAGGGTGCGTGGTACTATAGTGATTATTTTGCTACGGACTCTATACAAGGCTGGGCTAACGTAAGAGATTATTTCAATCTCGATGCAGATGCATTTGGGGCTATCAGACTTGCCCTATCGTAACCACACTCCACAAGAAAAATTAGTTAGGAGGGTATTAGAAGAAAACGGCTTGTTGTATCAATATCAAATTGATATAGGACAATATACCGTAGACTTCTATTTACCAGAATTACAAGTGATTGTGGAAGCTGACGGGGTTTTTGGACATCTAAAGAAACGAGATAAGCAGCGTGATTATATGTTAGCTGCAATGGGATACCAAAGAGTTTGGCATCTTAAAGAAACTACTATATCGGGGCTTAGAAATGAGTTCAATATACTTATGAAAGGTGCGGAGGAGAACTATGCCGGGACTAGGACAGATAGAGACGAGCAGCCTTCCTAAAAAGGGGAAGGTACATAAGAGTCAGGTACTTACAAGAACTCTCAATAAAGTTATGGGGTACACGTCACGAGCCAGTAGGCCCAAATTCTTCTATCCTTCTGCATTAAAGCTGGAATGTAAGAAAGCTCTCTGGTACCACTATTGGGGGGTAGACTCAAAAGGAAACCCTTTACCCCTTCAGGAGATTGACCCCTTGTTAGCTAGGGTGTTTTCTACAGGAAATTCTTTTGAAGACAGGTTTATAAAGTATTTAAAGGCCGCTGAGTTATACGTAGAGGACGAAAAAAGTTTTTTGGTTACTGACCCTCTTCCTATTTCAGGGAGAATAGATTTTGTTATTGATTTTAAGAAAAAGAATTGGATAGTGGAATTAAAGACTATTAATTCTAGAGGATTTGATAAGCTAAAGGCCCCCAAGCCAGAGCATATGATGCAAGTTCAATGCTATTTGAATAGTACCGACTATGAGGAGGCTTTCATTTTGTATGAGAATAAAGATAACCAAACTTGGAAAGAGTACAGAATAGAGAGTGACGAGGAGCTATGGGGTAAGATGGTGTCGATGTGTAAAGAGGTAATGTCTGAGGAAGCTTTACCCGATGACTGGAAATGTACGGGACCTCCATGGTGTGTATGTAAAGGAGTTGACTGATGAAAAAACGATGGAATGCAGCGGACGCTCTAACCAAAGCTAAATCGTATATGGATACTTTAGAAATACCTGAGTTTGTAACTGGGTTTGAGTCAGGTGACTATAAGGCTCCTACCTTTAAAGATTTGATTACAGCCACTCCTGACCAGATCGGTAAGTATCTCATTTACTTTGGAGCGTACAGAGCCTTACTTGAACAACATGTGGCTGATTTAGAATCACGTAAAGGGGCTATGTCTGCTCACTTTGATGAGATTTATAACGTAATGTCCTTTGAACTCTTAAAAGAGTATGACATGAAGGGGGAAAAACGCCCCACTAAGGAGTCTACTAGAGGAGAAATCTTCCTCAAGAACGACGATCTAGGAGATTTGCGTCGTAATATCATTGAGATTGAAGCAATGTATCAACAGGCTTTAGGACGCTTGAAGTTGTACTCCTCCGCAGTGGCGACTATATCTAGAGTGATTACTGTACGAACTGGCGGATTTGATTCTGACAGACGGGAAAGAAACTAATGCATACACTTGGGATAGACACATCAAGTAAAGCAATTCACATGGTACTCTTAGGAGAAAATGAGGAGGTGTTACAGCAGGTAAAATGTAGTAGTAAGAAGAAGTTAGCAGAAGATAGGTTTTATGAAATAGTTGATGAATTTTACGCTCAACTTAGTATAATACCTATAGATACGGCGGGAATAGAGTCCGCTATATACATTCAAAATGCCAAAGCTACTATCGCTATTGCGTCCGTAGCAGCTACTTGTAAGTATGCACTCTATAGGTCGGGTATTCCATTCTCCGCCGTTGACAATAATACATGGAAAAAGAAGGTCATTGGAAAAGGAAACGCCAAGAAACCCGACATATTGGAATTTGCTGAGAATAAGTGGGGTAAGATTTTCCCCGAACAGGATTTCGCTGACGCAGCGTGTATAGCTTTATGGGCTAAGGAGACAGAATTAGATGACAATGCATAACCAACAGCGCTCAACCTTTTACCTCAATCGTGGGGGCAAAACACTAAAAACCACCAAGGAATATAAATCTACCCTTCCTGAAGGTATGACAGAGGAAAACTTGAGAGAAGCTTATGGGAAAGTGGTGTGGTGTAAATTTAGTGCCTGTAAATACAATAGTCAAATAGAAGGTGTACAACGAACTACTAACGATATTAGAAACAGCCCTTCTTTTAAGCCTATAAGTGAACAGTCACATATTTGGGATGCTATTTGTGTACGAAATGAAATAGCCTTAGACTTTAAAATTATCACATCTAATAATGTAAAACATAAAATACCCGCATGTTATGTAGCTTCTTCGGATTCCAGCAATAAAATGGATTGGGCTAAGTTGCTACAATCTGACGGCACCCCTTATGGCGGAAGTTTAGAGTCGCAGAATCCTGAACACGCCGCATTCTCTACTGGGGGATGGGGGAGTTGGGACTCTCCTGACGATCAGGGATCGTATGATGGGGACCAACCAGAGGCTCCTCTCGATGCTGGCGGGAGTGGACTGTTCAATGCCTAGACAAGCACCCCTAGCGGTACGCACCCATGCATTCAAATTATATTCTCAAGGAATGCCAGTTTCCAAAATTGTAACTGGGTTAGGAAAGAAGTTTCCGAATGAACCAATATCCGCCCCAACTGTATATAGTTGGAAGCGGAGATACAATTGGGCAGAACGTAAGGATAACGTAGAAGAAAAGGCTCTGGCTAAGGTAGAGGAGTCTCAAGTTTCTCAGTTAGCTAAAGATGATATAGAACAAAGAAGAATATATGATCGAGTTACTAAAAAGGCTATTGACGAGTTAGAAAATCTAACTTTCCAACGCCCCGGAGATGCTGTAAAAGCTGTTGATATAGGTATTCAAGGTTCCAGAGGAATAGCCAGAGGGCTAGTAAACATTTCGTTTGTAGAGGAAGTATTAGGTATCTTAGCTGAAGAAATACACGACGAAGACACTCGTATGCGACTGTCTATTCGGTTGGGGGCGTTGATGCAAAAGACTCCGGATGACAACTAAGAAGAAAGACGTAACCTCTTATGAAGATGCGTTCGCTCTCTTATCCAGAGGCCTGAAAACTACATCTACCATTAAGGTTGGTGGTATGTGGGATTTTGTAAGAGATATATGGTCTCTTAGTTTTGACCAGCCCAGATTATTTGATGCGTGGCATGTAGGTAAAATGTGTGATGATGTGGAACGGGCTGTAGAAGAGAAACTAAATTATGTAAGTATCATACCCAGAACCCACTTTAAATCTACCATTATTGGTCACGCCTTTCCTATTTGGAGAGCCTTGAAGATGGATAGAGATGTTAACTTCCTGTATCTATCCTATAGTGATACAATGGCTAAGTATCATGTCGGTGAACTTATAAAGGAAGTAGATCGTAATCCTATTCTAAATCAGTGGATGACTAATAAAAATACTAGTTCAGACTATACCTTTAGATATTCTATTAATGATGATTACATAGTAGAAATTATTCGTGGTGGAGTATTTTCTTTTAAACGTGGGTTGCACGTAAATGGTGGGATGATAGCAGATGACATTCTTAGAGACCCTGATTCAGGGTTGAACTTAACTAACCTAGCAAAAGTAGAAAACCAGTTTCTTACTGAGGCTATTTTCATACCTAACCCCGGAGTGCCCACAGTTGTTGTAGGAACCCCACAGACCCCCTCTGACCTTCTATCGGTACTGGAAAACGATGAACGCTTCTTCCAGCGACGTCTGCCCGCCCTAGACCCAGAACCTGACCGTAGGGTATTATTCCCCGAACGTTATACGGAAGCAGATTTGCTACAAATTCAACGCGCCAAGCCCAAAGCGTTTGATTCAGAATTTCTGCTAAAACCAGCGTTTAGTGACGAGGCGTACTTTGATGCTCAAGACATATTGTCTTGTGAAGATGGTAATCTAGAAAACCATACCGCCGAAGAGCCTTTTTATAAGAAGCCGGGGTCTAGGCTATACGCTGGGTGTGACGTGGGCAAAAAACGCAACCCTACCCACATTGTAATTTTTCAGGAATACAATGGAGTTATAACTCAAGTACATCAATCATGGCTTGATAATTGGGAATTTACCGCCCAAGTAAAATATTTAAATTCTTTAGTGGACAATTTTGATTTAGACTATGCTTTTTACGATAACACTCGTGGGGAGCTAGAAGATAGAGGCCTTAACAATAAGTGGTATCCCATGCACTTCTCGCTAAAGTCTAAAAATGAAATGGCACAAATATTCGAGGAATACGTTCATTCTGGTAAATTACGTCTGTTACGTGATGAACGTCAACGTTCTCAGGTACTTGCAGTAAACAATGAACTAAAGGCCCCTGATACCGTAGAAGGACACGGGGACGCCTTTTTCTCTATTGCAATGGCTCTACGGGCAGTGTATGATAGTAGGTCTATGGGGTTTACTAACATAGGAAATGTTCTGGATTGGATGGAGGATATAGATGGTTCCAAGCAGCCCACTACCCACTCTTTAGATGTAGCAGTAAATGACAAAGAAACTGACCTTTTCAAGGTGGTAGAACAGAAAGAGAACGAGTATAATAAAGGTATTCCCAAAGATGATATACGGTTAAAAGGTCCCAACCCCTCCTGTGAGGAAGACATGTGCGTTCCACAAATGTGGGTACAAAATAACCGTTTATGTTTACAATGTGGTTCACGAAAAGAAGAATGAAAGCGGAGGCTCAAATACATGGCTGATCTTACCCCCCAAGCCGAAATAATTGCAAAAAAACGATATTACTTAAAAGATAAAACGGGGGAGACAGTTGAGAATTCCATTGACATGTTCAAACGTGTTGCGAAAGCCGTAGGTTCGGTAGAACAAATGTATGAAAAGTCGAAAGCTGAAACCCAACTCATTACCGACCAGTTTTTTGAAATGATGGATAATCTAAAATTTGTTCCCAACTCTCCCACTATAATGAATGCTGGAACTCATCAAGGGACTCTTTCCGCTTGTTTTGTACTTCCAATGGAAGACACCATGGAAGGAATTATGAAAGGTGCGACTGACGCAGCCATGGTTCAAAAATTTGGTGGGGGCACAGGGTTTTCCTTATCTAAGCTACGACCAAAGGGCGCTAACATTGCGTCAACACATGGGAGGGCTTGTGGTCCGATTGAAGTGTTAAAAACGTTGAGCCGTGTATCATCAATGATCACTCAAGGGGGGAAAAGGGATGGAGCAAACATGGCTGTTTTGGATGTTCACCATCCTGATATTCTTGAGTTTATATCCTGTAAGTCAGAAGAAGGTAATATACATAACTTTAATATCTCTGTTGGGGTAGATACCGCCTTCATGCAAGCCGTTGCTGCGGAAGTCCATTACCCGTTAATTGACCCGCATACCCAGACAGTTGTAGGGGAACATAATGCTCGTACTGTCTTTAATAAGATTATTGAAGGAGCGTGGGAAAACGGGGAACCGGGAATGGTATTTTTAGACCGTATAAATCGTGATAATAAAGTTAGCGATCAATATGGCGATATGATAGCAACTAACCCTTGTGGAGAGCAACCCTTGTTGGGAAATGAGTCTTGTAATTTAGGGTCTATTAACTTAGCACAATTCTATATTCCTACAGATAGTACAAGTTGGCAGGACTTATTAGATTGGAATGAACTATCTTCTGTAGTCAAGTTGTCCACCAGATTCCTAGATAATATTATTGACGCGAATTATTACGCTACCACCGAAATAGAACAGATGACTAAATCAACTAGAAAGATTGGTTTAGGAGTTATGGGTTTTGCTGACTTACTTATTAAATTGAAAATAGGATACAATACGAAGAGCGGTCGGGAAGTGGGAGCGACTGTTATGAAATACATCCAAAGAATAGCAGATGACACTTCCGTAGAATTAGCACAGGAACGTGGAGTTTTTCCTGCGTGGGATCGCAGCGATTACGCCAAAGAAAATGGCCCTAAATATCGTAATGCTTGCCGCCTTACCGTAGCCCCCACAGGGACGATTTCTATGCTTGCGGATACATCTAGTGGTATAGAACCTACCTTTGCCTTAGTTTGGCGTAAACAAAACATACTTGAGGGGCAGGAATTCTTTTACGCAAACAAATATTTTAAAAGCACCGCTAAAGATTCAGGTTTTTATTCTGAAGACTTAATGGAATATGTGGCTGATGGCGGCTCCATTCAGGACAGAGATGATGTCCCGCAGTGGGCGAAAGATGTTTTTGTAACTTCTGCCGATATCCCCGGTGAGGCGCATGTGAGTATGCAAGCAGCTTTCCAAGAATATTGTGATTCTGGCATATCTAAAACAATCAATTTCCCCAACGATGCAACAGTTGAAAATATAGCAACGGTCTATCTGGAAGCATGGAGAACTGAATGTAAAGGTATTACAGTGTATAGGTCCGGTTCTCGCGATAAGGAGGTTCTAGTGTCCAAGGTTAACGAGGAAGCTAAGATAGAAAGTATGGATTTTTCTCAGCTAGGCATGATACCTTCCATGGCTTCAGGCGGGGATAATGAATTTAAACTTCAAGCTTTATATTCTGATTCCCCTTCTGATTTAAAGTGGTTAGGATTATCTGGCTCAGAAGAAAATTGTTGCGACGACCCCTTTATTGTAGAAGAATCAGGATGCTCTACTTGCAAAAGTTGTGGGTGGTCTAAGTGTCATATTGCTTAAAATCATCGCATTAGCAGTATAATAAGAAAGAATAAAGACTAGGAGGCTCTCGTGAGTGATCAAGATATAGCGGACAGACTAAGCAAAACATACGACCTTCAGTATGTAGCCAAAAGAGATGCATCAGGTACGTGGAGAGTTTTAGATTCATGGGATGAATCCCTAAATACAATAGAAGATAGTGAAGATATTCCTGATAATCATACCGCTGTAACTTTACTTACAGAGGGGCAGTATTTAGCAGTGATACGAGAGGCAACCAAAGGAGGCTACTTACAAAGTGCCGCTATTGCCGAAATTCAAGCTTTAGAAGCCAAGGTTGAAGAACTTGAAGCCGACAAAATTGTTTTAGAAAGAGAAAATGAAAGTTTAAGTGAGCAGCTTCTAGACCTAGACTCTGCACAAGCCGAGAGAGAACCTCTACTAAATATTCAACAACCTGCTCCACCTAGTGAGGTATCAGAGAGCTTTCTTATAAAGCAGATGATTATTTCGAAACTAGCTGGTATGGGGCAAGCGGAAAACATGATAGGACTTAATGACTAATGCGTTTAGATGAGTTTGTCGGCCCCAGTAGTCCCTTTATACAAAAAAGGGATTCGGCTTCCTCTGTGTTAGATTCGTTAGCAAACTTTAACGAAAATCTTATCATGAAAGGTTCTGATGATAGGGAAAAGGGTAGAAGCCCTGAGTTCGGGGTCGATTACATTGCCAACTCTTACATACGTAACCAACTGGCATATAGACGCCAGCTAATTTCTGACTTACAGAATATTTCATATACAGTTGAAGAAATACGTGCTCCTATCAGCCATATCATTAACGAGGTATTCAGGCAAGGGTTGTCCTTCTCGGCTACCACAGACACCCCTGACCCAAAACAACTAACTAGAATGAAAAAAGTAATGCGCCACGCCAACCAATTTGGTCAGACGCTGGAAGAAGTACTCAGGCTATTTGAATTTGATGTTAATACAATTGATGACGCCTTTCTTTATTTGGTAAAAGAATATGTAGCGGATGAAAAGAATAAGGTTTCTTCGAAAGTAGTAGAAATCCGAAGAATGAACCCCGCATTGATAGAATTTGACCTAGACGAGATGGGTCTTCCCAGTAACACACATTTCATTTGTCCTATTCATCGTGAAGCTGTTACTGAATCTCCCGGTAACTGCAAGATTCCCGAACACGTAGAGGACGGAGAAGAGGGGAAACCCTGTGGGATAGAACTTCGGGGAGCCATGTACAGGTTCCTTCATCGCACACAAGTAATTTATTTCCTAGAAAATGAAATTATTCATACGTCAAAGTTTACCCCAACTGAGACATACGGCATGTCCCCCATCCTTACTATTTTTGAAAAGGCTTTGACTTTAATAGGTATGGATAAAAACCTATACCGTTACTTCTTTGAGCGTAAGATGCCCGCATCCATGTTGATGGTTCAGACTGATGACCCAGAAGCGTTGAAGCGTGAACGAGCTATTATTCAAGCAGAAACACGTAAAGACCCCAACTATGTTCCCATGATTGCGGTAAGTGCCAGAAACCAGCGTGGTCGAGTTGATATGGTACGACTATTCCACACCTTACAGGAAATGGATTACCTACCAATTAAGGACGAAATCAGGGAACGAATCGCCGCTATATGGGGAGTCACTCCCGTATGGCAAGGAAACCCTGATTCATTTGGGGGCATGTCAACTCAAACCTCCCAACTTGTAGTAATGGGTAGAACTGTAGAGTCTGATCAACGGCGGATTAAAGACAAGGTGTTCCCTAGATTATTAGAGGCTTTCGGGATTACAGATTTCGAGTTAGTGCTACCTAACCCAGAAGAAAAGGCAGAAGCCACACGGATTAGTTTCTCCCAACAGCGTGTGAACAACGCTAAGATTTTATTAGATATGGGCTACACATTGAAACTAAAAAATGAAAACGTAGATATGGATGATATTATGTTTGTTGTAACAGGCGAACCAGTTCCACTAGCCCAGATTGAAGGTGAAAGTCAAGTTCTGGGAGTAGAATCTATGCACCAACAGATAGAGCAGCAAGCAGTACAAGCTCAGGCTCAAGCTGATCAGATGGCTCAACAAGCTGGCGGGGAAGGGGTACCCCCGGAGATGAACCCTATGCAATTAGAATTATCAGATGACCCTGTGGATGCTGTAAAAGTTCCACGGTTTGGTAGAGTACCCACAGCAATGGATAAAACTCCGTTAATGGAACGTGATGTAGATGAATATAGCGAAGCCAGAGATAAAAAGACTATTGATAGGATTCATGGTTTGGCTAAATCTTTAGGCTCAGGTAAGACGTGGATTCAAGATTTAATGGATAAGGGGTTTGCTCCTATTATTAAAGGCCCCAGCCCTGATGGAAGTAGGTTATGGTTTGAATCAGACGGAACAGAATATGTGGCTAACCTTACCGCTAATGGGGTAGGTTTTATTGAGAAAGCCACATTTAGTACATCTTCAATACATAAGCCTGAAAATAGGCGATCTACTACTGTAGTAGAGCGTGAAAAGAAAGGCCCATACTCTTATGAAAATGAGGATGAACAATAATGCCTGATGCTATGAAATTTGATCCTAAAGATACTAAACATGACGGGGATGTACCCGAAACCAGTATACGTCCAGAAGATGAGGATCATAAAAAGTATTTAAGAACTTCCCCCGAAGAACGCAAAGGGCACTTGTATATTAGGCGAGATGTTGCTAGAGACGGGACTACAACATATTATTATGGTGATGGTGTCAAAGCTATCCATCACCCAGATAAAAAGGTAGCTGGCCCGGATTATCATAATAGGGCTAAAGAACACCACGAACAGCTATCACGTAGGGCTTTAAAGACTGGTAATTTACGACGTGCGAAGGCACATGGAAAGGCGGCATCAGGACATGATTTTGCTGTTACTGCACAAGGTGGAACGCCCGCAGTAAAAGAGCTTCAAAAATTCTTAAAGGAATTCGACGGTGGAACGGTGGCAGTAGCTTCTGATCCGGGGGTCTTTACTACGACATATAGTGGTTCAAAAGGCAAAAAGGATAAGAAAAAACCTAAAAGTGGCCCTCAGAAGTTGGATACTTTCCTGCAACGAAAATCACTCTCCAAAATGAGTGGGGAAAGTAGCGGGATAGTTGAGGACTTTACAATTGATCTTATAAAATCTGTATCAACTAGTCTTATGGACAACAGAAAGGGTAGGGTAGAAGCTAAAACCTTTAAAGGGGAGCCTCGTTCCTCAACTGTAGGAGGGTATATTCCCCCAGCCGATACAACTGAGGATCAGAAAAATAATACAGCCTATCGTGCAGGGATAGAAACAGATGTTAAAAAGCAGATGACCCTTATTGATTTAATTCAAGCTGAAGTAGAAGATTCAGAAACTACAATTGAACTTGATGCGCTGTTGAATAAATATTTAGACGAGAAAGAAAGCGGTAATGCCGATCCAACCTAAAAGCGACGTTCGTTTAGAGAAAGCCTTGACAAGCATAAGTAGCATGTTACAATTAGGACAAGGTGGGCTAGGGGCCTACGCTACGCACACATTGGGTGCTTCCGCTTCCGGTCAACATTTAGACAGTCCACGAGGGAATAAGTCTAAAAAGACCAAGAGAAAAGAAGATGGCGCTCCCGAATAAGGAGTAAGATTTGACTAGTTTATTTGACCTCAAAGACGAACGCATGATGAAGGTTCGCAAGAGAATTGTTGAGATGCGTGAGCAGGAAAAAGGTTGGACTGAAATTCGAGACGAGGTGCTCAAAGACTTCGGGGTCGGTGTTCATCGTAGCACTATCCAACGATGGTATGACAGCACTGGTTACTTACAGAAATCAGCAGACATTGACCCTTCCACCGCTAAAGATGTTTCAGAAGATGTAGTACAAGACCTTAAAACATATAAGCTAAAAGCAGAACGGGACAACTACAAGGCTAAATACGAAACCTTAATGAGGAAGCAAGCTTCCTCAGAGGTGTTCACACAAGTATTTCACGACGCTATTAAGTTAGCTGTTTCACTTCCCCCAGTCGAGGCAAGAGTATATAATCCACCGTCGTCTGGTGTACACAGGGGCGAAACCCCTCAGTCCGTAGTGGCTCCACTCACCGACACACACGTAGGTGACCGTGTGGATATTAATCAAACATACGGACTTTCCCAGTATGACATTGAATTGTTCAACAAACGTCTATATGGCTGGACGTATCAGGTCATCAACCTATCTAATCTACGTCGTAATATTGCCCCGATCAAAGAACTCGTCATACCTATGCTCGGTGACATGATTTCAGGTGACATTCATGAAGAATTAGCCCGTACCAACGCAGAGAACTGTATGATGCAGATGATGAACGGCGCACACCTGATCGCTCAGTCTATTCGAGAGTTATCCTCACACTTCCCTCAAATACGAGTACCCGCTGTAGTAGGTAACCACGGTCGTATGACTCGTAAGATTCCGTCTAAAGAGAAGTACATGGACTGGGATTACATGATGTACCAATGGGTTGCCGCCTTCTGTAGGGACTTGACCAATGTTTCGTTCGAGATTCCCAAGAGTTTCATGCACATCTTTGAAGTGGCTAACCAACGTGTTCTTATCATGCATGGGGATTCTGTTGCTGGTGGTGGTGGACTCAACTCTATTACAAGTGCTATCACAAAACTCCGATCAGTAGTTCAGTACGGCGATAGATTAGTAGAGGGAGACACTAGGTTCACAGGCTTTGACGCTGTAATGATTGGACATTTCCACCGCATTGATGAGTACGACATTGGAACTGGTCCTCTCCTTATCAATGGCACACTCAAAGGTGGGGACGAGTACACAACTAGCAGACTCCACGTAGCCACTGCACCCAAGCATCTTATTAGCTACTGGCATCCAGACATTGGATACCTTGGTAAAGAGATCATCTACCTCGACAAATATGACGATCAAGATGTAGGATTCCATGACGTAATTCCAGAAATTTGGGCAAGCTAGTATAATGTTATATGATAAATTTTTCTAGTACTTATTATTAAAGGGATTCTGTATGGGAGACTTAATTGAAGACCTCACTTCCTTTATAGCAGGAGAGGGGCTGGAACAATTCAAAGAGAGAATGGCAGATCAATTTCGTCAGGACGCACCTTCTAAGTCAGGAAAGTCTAAGGTGGCTATAAGGGCTTCCCAAGAAGGAGTTGTTTTACCTTCTTCTTTGTGGCGTGTAGATAAGGGGCGTTCTGTCTCTGATCCTAGTGGAGGCGCACTTCCCAAGGTTAGTTCAGGTGCCGGGTTTATAGATGAGGTTTTAGACAATGATCTTACTATATGGACCGAAATTATAACTGAATGGGGTAACAATAGAAGTGATATTAGTGATATAACAAGTACGTAGTGAGTCTGGCAGCTAGACTAGAAAAGAGAATTACATGGGCGAAGAACAAGAGCAACTAGCAACATTGAATGATATCTTAGAAGTGATTGAACGACGCCATAAAACTATGGTACGAAGGGTTCTTGAACAAGTAGAGGCAGCATTGCCTGATGGTAGGCAACAAAAGATGTTTAAGAAGCATGTACAGATACCACTGTATGATTTTAAAGAAGATTTACTAGAAATTCTTCGTGCTGTTGGTACAAAATAACCAATATGTAATTAATATTGCATAATTTTGTTAAAAAATTTATACTTTAAGTATAATAAGTTGAATGAAATATTCAAAATAACTAAATATTAACGCTAAAGTCGCTTTCAAGCGGCTTTTTTGTTGGTAACTATTATGTGGAGGATACATTACATGTCGGATTTTGAAGACCGTATTGAGAAGTACTTTGAAGGTACGTCTCTCGGACTCGCCGCCGTAGCGGACGTTCTATCTAAGATGGATGAACGTTTCGAAAAAGTTGATCAAGCGGAATACGAAGACTTCCAAAAAGAACAGGCTTTTGCGGAGAGGACCGAACTTATAAAAGAGGTTATCGAAGAAATAAGGAAAGAAGGGGCAGACTACGATCTGGACCTAACTGTAGCGCCTAAATCTGCCAGTGGCACAGCTTCCACTGAAAATGATAAGTCCGCAGGTGATGAGTCAGAAACAGAATCATTTGATAACAAGACTGAAAATGCCGGTGCGCCAATTCAGGCTGAAGACGAAGACGAAAACGGAGATAACGGAGATAACGGAGATAACGGAGATGAAGACGAGGATGAAGATGTAGGAGCTATGATTAGAAGTATGGAAAAAGCCCTCGCCAAACTTAGCCTTATGTATAAGGGAGATAGCGAGACTGAAAACGAAGAAGGTGATGACTCTTCTGAGTATCCGCAGGACGAAGAAGTAGATGAGAAGTCTTTAGACCAGTCCATTACAAAAGCTTTGGGAACTGATGTAAAAGACATAATGGCAAAGATGGGAATCAAGGAATCCGGTTCAACTCAGGTAAAACGTGTTGCTCTATCCCCTGAAATCTCCCCGTCCGAAGCTTTTATCTCCAAGCAAGATAATGGAGAGCAGTCAGTTGACTTTACGAAACTGACATACAAAGAATTACGTAGACTCGAAGATGGTATCCGTAACGGAACCATCACCGAAGTCGAACTTTAGGAGGAACTCTAAACTATGGCTACTGTGTCTATTCAAGAGTTTTTGGCACAAGCAAACCGAGGTTTGAATCAGAACGTACTTGGCCCAGAATACCTAACAAAGGCATTCAACGCTGCTAACACCGGCACGGCTGATGCGGTTTTCTCAACCACGGCTGCTGACAATATCTTTACGACCACTTATGGTCGCAAAGTGTGGCAAGCACTCAATAACCAAACTAGATTCTTCAACGCTGTGCCCCGAACTACGTTCGGCAATCAAGTTGGTTGGAGGGTCAGGACGGATCGTGGAACACAACGTTCACGTCCGATGACTGAACTAGCTTCTCTACCAGACATTGATGTATCGAACATCGAGACAGTCTCTAGCTTGCCTAAGATTGTTACTACGATGCTAGGTGCCTCAGTGAAAGCAATGTACACTGCACAACTTGAGGGTGGTGTTGGTGACGTGCTTGCTCTGGAGAACGAGAATGCTCAGATCGACCACATCAAAGAGCTAAACCAAGAATTGTTCTTGCCTACTGCTCACGGTAACCTTGCCGTTGGTTCTGGCGTTACAGACGCTAACGTTCGTGATGGATCGCTTCTCCGTATAGGTGACACGTTAATTATTAACGATGCGGGCACCCCCGGTACTACCGAAGGTACAATTTCGGCAATTTCTAGCAATGACATCACATTCTCAACCATTGGTGCTACCCCTGCGGTAGGAACCACCACGGTTGCCGACCTCTTGCTAGTCATGTCTCGTGCTGGACTCACATCCATCGACGACATTGTAAACGTAAGTGATGACACTACTAATGGTGTTGCTGGTCTTGCTACCTACAACGATGTTTATGACATCGACGAATCCTCAGGAACCCCTAGGGACTCCGGCGGGTTCGCTGCTGCTGCCTCTGTGCAGGGTAACTCAGGTACAAGCCGTGACCTTTCGCTCAACCTCTTGGACACTGCGATTCAGAAGATTCGTACCAAGGGTGGAGAGCCTAAGTTGATTGTCATGGGACACGATCAGTACTTCAAGCTGGAAAGATTGTTGATTTCCCAGCAGAGGTATATGGGTCAGGAAGAATATCAGGTTGGTATTGGGAATGAAAAGACTTTCCCCGGTACTAAGACTGGTCTTGTTCTTGCTACTTACGCAGGTATTCCGATTATGCCAGATGCCGACGCTACGCTCGGTCAGGCAGCGTCTGCTGGTTCCGCTCTAGGTTCCAACGTGTACGTTTTGGACACGGACTTCCTCGAAATTGCTATTGCTCAACCTACCCAGTACATCGAAAACCGTGATTACTTCGCAGCAGATGCGTTGGTAGTCAGGGGTATGCTGTACACAATGGCTGAGTTCAGGGCATATCGTTTCGACGTTCAGGCTAAAATTACCGACCTGTCTGCATAAGACAAAAACAATGGGTAGCCCCCGACAGCGGGGGCTACCTTATAAATTGAATGTTTATTGAATGTAAAGTAATGTAATGGTGAATAATGCGAAGTATATATACAGATGGTTTATTGCAAAGTCTGGATGTCCAGACTAAAAGGATGGTTGGGGAAGTAATGAATCTAATTGAGGCTTCATTACCTGACACTCCTGCGACAACAGCTTTAAAGAAATCTATAAAGCAAGCCATGTGGCGTACAAATCGAAATGTTCAAGATGATGTGACCAGTATGTCTTTCACAAATGAGGACGAAAAATAATGGCAAAACATACTTTTAAAATGTCAGACGTTACAGAAGAAACCCGTCTCCTTGGGCGCTCTGCCCTAGGTTATGACTGGAACTATTTAGCTGACGCTGAGACTTTACTTTTCGGTAGTACCGATGAGACCGCTTTCAGGATGCAGAACATGACTGCTGGTACTGGTATTACTACTGGTACAGGCACCCTCTATAAAGCTAATGTAACAGTTGCAGGAGATTTAATAACTACAACTATTATTATAGATTTGACAGGACTATCTCCGGGTGGCGCAGCAGGGGATATCATTGGAGTCAATGATGATGATGACTGTCATATAGGACAAATTACTGCGGCTCTTAATGGTACAATCTTTGCTGGTACCGTGGAATGTCTAGAAACTCCTACAACTGGAGAACCTGACATTGACCTATATACATCCACAGCTTCTACCGGTGGAGAAAATGATGATATTGCATCAGAAGCGGGAGCCGCTGCGATCTTACAAGCTACACAGGATTGGTCTTCAACACATGATGACACAGCTAGCGTAGTCCAGCAAATGGGGATAACTGCTTACCCCGCTGCTGATTCTTACATGTATCTTGTTTCTTCTGGTGGTGGGGCTACCGGTGTTTATGACGCTGGTATTATGAAGATAACACTTTACGGTTACCCAGCGTAATAACTTATGGAGCCGCCCCTTAAATGTGGGGCGGCTTCTATAAGGGCACTTAAACTTCTTTGAAAATTTATATATAGAGGTATAATATTATATATGTCCAGACAAATACAATCACGGTCGCTGCAGCGTACTAATCTACCGTTAGATAGTAGAGTCCCCTTACTTGAGGGAGATGTGGATTTATTAGAGGCTGAGGTGAGTACGGTTGCGAAGAAGCTAGATCGAATTATATATCTTCTAGTAGGAATTTTAATAACAATGATATCCAGTATGGGAACTCTTTGGGCGGGCGGGCTTAATTTATAATGACCATTCAAGTGGGTACGGACACAGTATTTCATACCCCTCATGACGTCTTACAGTCAGCACTTGCTGATTCAGTTTTATTTTTAGAAAAAGCTACAGTTGGTAGGGCGCAAATATCTGATATCTCCGATTCTCTCGCTGAGTATAAACGCCTGTTCTCTGTCAAGCTAGCCTCCCCCGCTGAAATCCTCACGCTTTCTAGGGCTTTCCCTGACAACCAAAAGTTTGCTAAAGCTGCTGAGAAGATAGAAGATGATAAAATGCCTGTCGTTGTAGGCGGTCCCGCATCTGTTGAGATGGTTGATCGTGAAGGGCACCTGATCACCACAGACGCTCTTACAAAAGCATTTGATAAGTATATGGACAACTTCCGTACCCGAAACGTTATGGTGATGCACTCTGACGTTCAGGTAGGACACGCCTTACCAGCCTACATTACTAAGGGCGGTTCAGTCTTCCGTAGTGGTGTAGACCCTAGAGGCTTATTTTTTATAACTGAGTTACGTAACGATACCCGAATTGCAGCTAAAGTTAAAGAACAAATAGAGAGCGGGAAAATGCGTTCTTACTCTATAGCAGGAAATGCTACAGAGAGTAAAGATATTCACAAAGAAGACGGCACCAAGATCATGCAAGTAAATAACCTAGAATTGGCAGAGGTTACTATTTGTGAGAAAGGCGTGAATCAGGGCGCCCATTTTGACTTGATGAAAGGTATGATATTGGATAAAGAAGAAAGTACTCCGACTCCTGTAAGATCAAATGATTTATTGTTAGAGGAAACTTTATCTAAGGGAGTATTTAATGCCTTCAAAATAGAAGAGTCTTTAAATAAAAGCACACCTCTGTTAGGAATGTTCCAAGATTTTATGGGGAAAGAAAAGAAACACTCCACAGATACTCCTCTAGGTAACCAGACGGTTCATCCAGATCATAAGGGAGAAGAAGAACGCAGGAAGCAACTGGCGAGGGTTCAGGAAGAGTTTGGTCTCCCAGAGGAAACTGCCGGTTCTGAATATAATCGTTACGCCCCAGTGGATTACAAGCACCCCCATTCATTTACTTCTGCCCGTGTTGTAAACCAATCAGGGCAGGACTTGGCTTCGGCTCAGATAGGTGAGCATCCAGTCGAAGATACTGTAGAACGTTTGAAAGCCTTGCGAAAGGCTGGACCAATAGACAGGTTGACTGGCGGGCGTGTTAAGTTTGAAAGGGACCCACAGAAGCAGACAGGTCCATCTGCTGGGAAGGGCGGATGGCAAATGCAAACCACTGGTCCACCCGGATCATTGCAGCATAAACTTAATCAGGCTTTGAGTGGAGGCGGAACAAAGCAAACCCCCAGTACGGCTAAAGACCAAACAAAGCGTAATGTAGAATCCGCTGGATTAGAATATGCTTCTAAGATGCAGAAAACGAACTCAATAGATAAAGTCTTATCTAAACTCTTTCAAAAAGCTGGGAAGGATAAAGAAGATCGGACTCCCGGTAATTCTCCTACGCCTAATGAATTTCCCGCTGATACTAGCACCTCACCATATCAATCTAAAGGATTATTTGAAAAACAACATGGTGATACAGCGGATATAGATCGTTCTACTATTCGGCAACGGGCTGAACAGGAGGCTAGGCGTGGGGCTGCGGATATACCACCGGAGGACCCTGAATTTGAATACGAATCAAGTCCTAACCCATATGATGACCGCATTGACACAGACGCACAGGCGTATTATAAGAGGCGAGAAGCCAGAGAAAAACAGGCAGAACAAGGCGGTGAAGGATGGACTCGCGGCAAAACGCCACGAACTGGTAAATTAGAAGGTCATACCCCTATCGTAGACCCACGCCCTAAGTACCCGACTCCCCAAGAAGCGGAGACAGGTATGTCCAGAAGTAGGGGAATCAGCCACGATAAAGCCCGAAACATAGGGCGCCCCGGTGCTATCGGGCAGACACCCGGTATCATTTCCGGTTCTGCTCGTACAGGGACTACCAATAGGGGGGTTAGACAAGCAGGTAGCCGCTCGACTGGGAGTCGTGGGGTAGAGGAACAGACGCCACGATATAAAAATATAGATCGTTCTACAATAAGAGGCAGAACTCCTACGCAAGAGACTGACTACGCCCCGCCAGCCTTAAAAAATTCTATGCAAAAACAAGTTCGATCCGAACAGGGAACTAGTGCGAGGACACCCGGAATGTCGCAGCAACGGAGTGAACAGGGTCCAACTACTGCATGGGGCGACCCTACTCGTGCCGCTAAACCTACCATGCGTCAGCAAATGCCGTGGGATGAAAAGTCCTTGGAAAAGAATGAAGGGCAGTCGAATCCGCGCCTCGATCCCACTAAAGTGAAGGGTTCTCCGTCAGACCCTAACGCACCGGAAGTCTTGGATGCGGCGGCAAGAAACAGAAAACGTGTTGCGGAAACAGCAGGGAAACCAGCAGTGACCCCTTATCGAACCCTACCGTCTGGCGAGCGGGGAGAAAGGGAAGAAAAATCTCTGCAAAAGAATGAAAATCCAATTTATCGCAAACCCTCTCAAAGACCTTCTCTTGAATCCCCTAAGGTTCCCACACATGACGAAGCGGGTGCCGCAGCTAGTCGGGCACGGGTTGAAGCTGGTAAAGATGAGCCTCAGGTTTCACCACGCCCTTACCCCCCTTCTCGTGATGCTGCCACACATATAATGGATAGAGAGATAAAAAGAAAAAAGGCAGGTTGGAGAGGATTTCCGTCATCGAGGTCTGAAAAATCTTTATCAAAGGCTAATCCTGACCCGGTAGAGGAAGGAAAAGCAATACTTGCAATGCCTTTCAACTTAGCCACCCAGATGATTATGGGTAAAAAATCTCCTAACTCTGTTAGTGCAGATGATAGACTAAAGGAATCTGTATTGATACTATTAAAACAACAAGCTTCCGCTGAAGAAGTGGGGGCATCTCTGCTTGGGGGCGGTGACTGGGACCCATTCAGTGCCGCAGCCAAAGGTGCAGCCAAAGGTGCGGGTAAGCTTCTAGGTGGTGCTAAAAAGACTCCGGCTAGTGCAGAACCCACCCAACCAGCCGCAACAGACCCAAGCTCCCAACGAATGGGGGGGAATGATTTTGGTCAGGAAGTGACACCCGCTGGTTCTACGCCAACAGCAGCGAAGCCCCAGTCAAGCCCTGCGGACGCAAAATCTGCTACAGAAGCTGCTGGGCTGGAATACGCATCTAAGATGACTAAAAGTAATACCAGTAAAAAAGGCAAAACAACAAATCTTGAAAAAGTAGTAGACGTTACAACATTGAACTCAGGTTCCCCAGCGCGTGGGTTCTCCTCTAATGTAACAGTACGAACAAAACCGACACGGGCAGGTGGGCTTTCCAATCGGGGGCAAGAAGAAAGTTCAACAAATATGTAATGAAATGAGTATAATAGTACGGAACTTATTATTTTAAGGAGAATTTGATCTATGCCAGATGCAGCAAATTACAAGCTCCCAAAGTGGAGATATATATCGGATGCTAACACAGATCAGGATTGGTCTGTCGCAGACAGTGTGCGACCTTTTGACCGTTATATTGCGGTTAACTCTACATTAGATACGGCTGGAACGGCAGAAGATTTGATCAATATAGACACCGTTGCTGAACAGGCTGTCAACATTTATACCAACCCTTCGTTTGAAGCTGCCTTATCAGGTTGGACAAATGACGGGGCACCAGCAACTAAGGTTACTACAGCACCTCGATCAGGCTCGAATCACCTTTTGCTGACTCCTGCTGACTCTGATGATGATGAAGGTGCTTACTTTTCAATAGACCTTCCTCGATCAGAAGACCCCCACAGAATGCATGTCATTGTATCTTGTTATGTAAGAGGAGCGTCCGCTTCCGGGGATTTCATTATGTATATCCAAAGCAGCGATGGAACAACCACACATGCAACATCTGCTGAATATGATTTGACTGACGCTTACGCTAGACAGCATGTTAAATTTACATTACCGTCAACTGGGACAGGTCCCGCAACGTATCGTGTATGGATGGGGTCGAAAGATCAGCATGCCATTCTTACGTATGTAGATGATTTGCAAGTAGAGGTTAACTACACAGGAAACCTTACTGATTATATCAATACGACTACGGGTGAAATAAACTGTGGCTGGCAGGGAACTGCTAATGCTTCATTAAGTCAACGATTGGCGGGCATTGCGGCTATAAGGGCTTTCTCCCTTAAATTTGATAATGATACATACGTAGCATTTGATCATACAGCTAGCAGCACAACAGGCACATCATACCCTAGCATATTGGTAAAGGCTGGCACTCAGTGGGATTACGAACTACCACTTAATGTGCGTAGTAGAATTAGTTTCTTGAATGTTAACTCAGGTGAGACACCTGTGGTTTTTGGTTCCGTTTGGGGTCGCACTAGTCTTTAGGAGTATTTCATGGGGCAAAGAATAATCAGTGACCCGTTACGAGTATCGAGGAAAACAATAACTTTTGACAGTGGCTCAGGTACAGGTGCCACTGGTGCTGCCCCTCTTTTCACGGTAACAGGGGAAGTGCTGGTTTCTAAAATTGTACCTTACTGTACAACCTTACTTGCGGGAGCAAGTGCGACTTTAGCTCTTGGTGTTACAGGGTCTACCTCTTTATTTGTAGCAGCCACAACAGCTACTAACATCGACGCAGACGAGTTCTGGGTTGATACTGGTCCGGACGCTAATGGTATAGCGTTACCCGCCGCCCTTCAAGATATTTTAATTACCGATAATATTATTGGTACGGTGGCTACCGCAGCGATATCAGCCGGTGTCATGGAATTCACAGTGTACTGGCGGAAAATTAGTGTAGATGGAAATGTAGTGTAGGTAAATGGGTAATTTACAAGAGTTTCTTGCCTTTATCAATAAAGAGACTAATCGTCCTATGCGTTCTGCTGATCTTGGCCCAGTTCCACCACGCCCTAAAGCCGGTAAGCCCTCAGACCCTCTAGCTGCATATAAAATCTCACAGCAAGCTAAAAAGAAAGCTGAACAGGAAGCAAAATCTAGGGCTTTAGGCGAAAGTGTACGAGAGCAAGTAAAACGAAAGATAGCACCTAAATCTGACGAAATGCCTTTGTAAGGCTTTGTTTCATGACTACGAATAAAAGGGGCGCCTTTATGAATAAAATAAGTACCTTGGCTAATAAGGTTCTTTCATTCCGTATAAAATTTCCAACAATTAATCTTCCGTTAGGAAAGATCGGGCGTAAAGCCGCCTCGATTATTCTTTGGACTCCCAAGAAAATTGGTTGGGTACTTAGGAAAATTATGTATGGTATCGTTGCAACTCCGGGTACGATTGCTCGTTCTCCTGTCCAACTATACCACAAGACTAAAATCTGGCGTGATTGGATATTGGAGAAGGTAGACTATCTGGAAGCTGAGTCTGCTAAGTGGAAACGCACATTCCAGATTGTCAAATCTCCGTACACAATCCTGTTGAAGATGGGCTTCTCCCCGCAGTATGCAATTGGTTTAATAGCTGTAGGTACTACTGCTACTACAGGAGTTGTGGCTGCTGAAGCGATGAAGCCACCTAGTTTCGCTGCTGGCGACCCCGGCATTTATAACGCACCGTTGGACTCACCGATATTCAGTGATAAAGAATTTAATACGTTGCGTCTAGATTTAGGGACAACTCCTATTGGTTTAGTTGAAATCTCAGACATTACCGTCGGAACCGCCTACACTAACTCTGCTTTGCCATCAGGTGAA
>Ga0080013_1000866_pt1 | contig 41608 bp, 61 predicted proteins | sample ETNvirenome_6_85_FD_69236 | JGI IMG/M metagenome (GOLD analysis project Ga0080013, IMG submission 69236) | Marine viral communities from the Pacific Ocean - ETNP_6_85 (SPADES assembly) (version 2) | ecosystem: Environmental > Aquatic > Marine > Oceanic | place: Pacific Ocean | collected 2013-06-19 | reverse complement strand
AACTGTTCCTTCTGAGTTTAACCATACAGGAACAGGAAGTTCAGCTTATGTTGGACAAGACGGGACATTCTCAACAACAACATCAAGAGCAATCCCTCCATACGTTGAAATGGTATGGATAATGAGGGTGAAATAGGAGGATTATAGGAGGAATAAGATAAAATGGCAAGTGAAAAAGAATTTCCAAAAGTAGATGGAGATGTTCATTACGGTTCAGAAGCTAATATGTCTAATGTAGCTTTTGTAGAAGCAGGAGAAAATATTACAGCAGGAGATGCAATTTATGTTAAAGCTTCAGACGGTAAAGCGTATGTTAGTGATACGGGAACTTCAGCAGATATGTTTGTTGATGGTTTTTGTTTGGCTACAGTAACTACTGGAAATGATGTAAGTATGCAAACAGGTGGTATCTTCGTTACAAGTGGTTTATCTGATAAAGCAGATTATTATTTAGGTTCAGCTGGTGCAATAAGTGGTACTGTTAGTCCAATTCAAGTTGGAATAGCTTTGTCAACAACACAGTTGTTTGTAAATATTAAAGATACAGCTAATGGAATGTTTCCAATTGACCAAGATGTAAGTTATGGAGCAGTCACTGCGAAATATAGAACAGCTTTTGCTTATAGTGTTACAGCTAATGAATTTACAACTGAAAGTGCTATTATGATTCATTTTGAATGTGTTGATGATGGTGCTGGAGCAAATCAAGGAATAGAAGTTGAATTGGAAGGTGGAAAAGTAGTTCTTCTTAGTCAAGGTGTAATTGCTTGGCACGGATGGCTTATGATTTATCAAGACCCAACAGTAAATACAACTTTAAGATACATAGCAAAAGCAACTGGAAATGGAACAGATTATAGCGGTGAAGCAGGTTCCGTAGCAGGATTGGCTGATGCCAATTGGATAACGGCAGCAAGAACTTTAACAGTTAAGTATTGGAGCAATGCTGGAACTAACGCTGGAAGATTCGTACAAGCATACAAAATAATCAAAGGAAGATGATATAGTGTGGATAATGAAGATTAAATGATAACTACGATTAAGTATTGGTTGAAATGTATTCAAGAATACCCTAAACTAGAGGAAGCTCACCAGTACTTAAAACGTGAATGGACTGAACAACTTAAAGTAATCAGAGACTCGCACCACGATTCAAAAAAGTTAAAAGACCAAATTAACTCACAAAAAAACTTAATCATAAACTTAGAAAGACAAGTTCCCAATAGTAAAGAAGAACAATTCTTCACTAAAAAACACCCTAAGAAAAACATCAATTACAAACGACACGAAACAGATGATTCCTACTCGATAGATGTGAGAAGTTTCAATATGCCTAACTACGCTTACCCAAAATTTCAAGGCAGTAACGACCAGAAAATGAGACAAATCTTGATTTGGGTAATTGAGAACGTAAAATATGTAGGAGACAAAGATGAGTATAACTATGAAGAGTATTGGGCATTTCCTTATCAAACAATCAAAAGAGGAAAGGGAGATTGTGAAGATGGAAGCATTTTAATCTGGAACATTGCAATAGCAAACAAGATTCCGTATTACCGATTAAGATTAAATGCAGGTTGGGTAAAAGAACCCTACGGGACTAAAGTTGGTCACGCTTACGTCACATACTTTAGAGAAAGTGATAACAAAGCAGTAGTTCTCGACTGGTGCTACTACCCAAACTACGCTAAGATACTTGAAAGAAAAACGCATAAAGAGGAGCGTGATTATTATGAAATCTGGTGGAGCACGGACACCAAATATTCTTACGCAAATAAGAGATACTTGGATAAGATGCCCGAAGAAGAGTTTGAGGTTACTGCTACTAAAACTAGCAGATAGGCTTGAAGATAAATATTTAATGAAAAACACCAAGACTGGTGAATGGGAGGAGAAAAGAAAATGGGAAAATTTAAAATAAGTATAATTAAGAAAGGTTTTAGTTGGAAGAAATGGTTTAAAAAACTAGGATTAAACGTGCTGATTGTTTTATTGTCTTTTGTTGTCACGTTACCATTTGAAGGTCAATGGGCTTTAGTGTTAGTTCCTGTTGCTTTAGCTGTACTGAACTTTTTGAAGAACTACGATAAAAAGAAGTGAATGAAAAAAACCACCGACCTTGAAAACCTTACTGAAAGGATGAGTAGGCAGATAGCAATCTGTATTAAAAGACACACTTATAAAAAAGCTCAACTCAATACAAGAACTGGTGAGTACGAACCTTATTGTACTTATCACTTCTTTAACGAATCAGCTCCTGTTGCTTGTCCTTATCGAAGTGACCAAATAAAAATTAAGAAAAAGGTTGGTCGATTTTTTAATTTAGTTAGTTATTATCGTTGTGAACGATGAAATTAAAAAAGTATTGGAGAGGATTCTGTCCTATTTGCCAGAACTCCTTAAAATTTCCCGTGATTGTATGGGGAAGGTATAACTGTCATTATTGTAGAGGTAGATTACCAAGGAGTTGGTACAAAGAGGCTCGGGTTGTAAAGGATTAAACTCATTGATGTTAAACTGCATTATCCATGTTTAATTCATCACATTGACTTTTAGCAATATTGGTTGCTTCGTTCAACCTTCGCTTAACGTCATCAAGTGTATTTCCTCTAACCGTCACGTCAAAATATGACTGACCTTTAGCACTTTGTTTGATGTTCACTCTAAAATTTGGTTCGCTTTGTTCTGTTTGTTCCATTTTATTTCCTCCGTGGTTACGAGAACTCTTCTGGAAACTTCTGAAGAATTAATCTTGGCCGCTCCTGAGTTGCAGGCATATGGCTCACAGAGGTTTTTCCAGAGCTCTCTATTATTTTAAAGTGAAGAACCCTTCTCTAATGCAATCTGTTCCATAACTGCCTTTCTGCATCTGGCTTGTGCTTTTCTTCGCTCCTCTTCAATCTCCTCTTTTGTTTCGGTTTCCCCAACTTGGATAATCTCTCCACACTCAAAACTTTGGTAGCTGTAACTTTTTCTTACCAACACACTTATTTCTTTTATTCTCATTTTATCCTCCGACAACTCTCAACTTCAGGAAACCTTGTAGAATTAGCATCGACTTTTGAGGGAAGATGTAGATTTGTTCTAGTGAGGTTTTTCCAGTTGAGAGTCATATTTTTATTCATTTTTAACTATTAAATTTATAATACCGAGTTCCGATATTAATTTCAGTGGTTTACCAAATTTTAATCTGGTAACGTCTTCTTGTGATAATTCGTGGTTGATTTCTTTCATTTTATCCGCTCCAGTTACAATTTGTATTGCAACATTCAAATGAATCCAGACCACCATTTCTCTCGTCATCGTGAAAGACTTTCAGAGTCATTTCTCTACATTGTGGACATTCTTTCCATTCTTTCATTTTAACAAGCCTCCCCACCACACAAACGACAGGTGGTGTTACATAAATCTTCACTGTTGATGTCTAAGATTCTCTGACAAGATGTACATTGAATCTCGTCGTCTTCAAGAATCGGTTCGTCATCGTCGAAATCAATTACTTTGTCACAAGTTTCACAAAAGTGACTTTTGAAATCTGAATCGTCTTCTAACAAAGTTGAGTTACAATGTGGACATTTCATTTTGAAGTCACCTCGAAAGATTCTTTCAGTTCAGAATATCCTTTCATTATTGCGGTGATTTTTTCTTTGGTCAATCCACTTAATTCAGACACGGTGCTAATCATAAACATATTAGTTACTCCAGCAGACCTCACAGATTCATAAGCTCGAAATTCTTTTTCAGTTATTTTCATTCTTCCACCTCACAACTACATTCACTTAACTTATTAGTACAACCAATACATTCATCTTCACCATATAAAAATTTATTAGTATCTAACCCAATTCCTTTAACAATTCCTTTAACATCTGCACAAGGCAATTCTAACAATCTCTTTTTTAAATTAACTATTCCATTTTCAACAATAATTTCAGTTGAATAGTATCCAGAAACAAAAATATAATATTTCATTGTTCATCACCTCTTGGTTCATCTGTGTGCAGTAATTTACTACAAACACAACATTTGAAATATTGTCCGTATAATTGTGCTGCACCTTGATAACTATGAGGGTATAACTCACATTTCTTATTGTGACACCAACCAGCCATACCTTCATTAGTTACTTTTTTTCTTATTATTGTCATTCTTCATCACCTCTGGTAATGTTTACAATTTGGACAAGATTGCCTTTTGTCAGTAGGTGTAAAATCCTTATCGCAGTTGTAACATTCAACTTCATTCGCTATCCTGTTCATTTCCTTAATCAGTTCCTTCTTATTCATTATTGCACCTCCTTTTGAATCTTTTCTAATCTTCTACTAACTTCAAATAGTTCAGATTTTATTTTACAAATTTCTTGTTCTTCTTCTTCAGTTAAAGATTCACTACGATAATGTGCTTCTGATAAATGACTTCTAACTATCCTTAAAGAAAACAATGCTTTTTTAATTTCTTCATTTTCAAAAGAAACAACTTCTTTAACACAATCTTTTTCTACAAATGGACATCCACTGGTATTCTCAGTTAAATTATTCCAATTAGCTCCATCCATTCCATTCCAATCTACTTCTAATTTATCTCCTTCGTTACCAACAAAGCAATTCTTGGTTATTACATATTTTGTTTTTTGTGTTTTCATTTTTCCAGACCTCGCATTTTTAATTCATTTAATTCTTTTTTATATTCTTTTTGAGAAATAAATTTTTTTTCTACTAAAAATAATAAAAAGCATTTATCACAAATTTTAGCTAAATTTGTTTTTATTAACTTTTCAGATTTTTTACATATTTCACATTTCATTTTTCCAGACCTCGTAAATAAACAATCTTTGTTGTTTATTTGTTATAAGATATAGAAAGCAGTACTACTTTATATATCTTTCTATTATATTTTGTATATATTCTGTAATATATACAACGTATAATAATAATATTTATAAAGGAGCTTAGAATCATAAATTACATTAATATTAAGGAGGAAACCAAAAATGCAAGATGAAATAACATTTGAACGAAAATTAGGCTTAAAAGGTGGCTCAAAAGCAGTAACAATTCCAATCGAGCTAATTAATTATATAGAAGCAAAAGAAGATTCGACAATAATCATGCAAGCCAAAAAAGGAAAGCATGGAAAGTACTTAGCTCTATGGGCTAAATAATATTTACTAAAGAGGTGTTAAATTGAATGGTCAACAACTATATATTGAACAATTAAAATCCGTTTCAACGGTTCCAATCCAAGTCGCTGCATTAATTAAAAAATCAGATGACCTCGGATATAAACCAGGATACCGTTATAGTTATGGAAAATACGAGATTCATGATGAACGAAATGTTCTAATGAATGAAATTGTTTTTGATTTTGACTGGAGCTCTTACATAAAAAATTATAATAAAGCCAAATTAGTTGTTGAAGCATTAGAAAATAGAAACATACCTTATTATATTTATGCAACAGGTGGCAAAGGAATTCACATTCATATCTATTTTAATAAACTAATAGCAACAAACACTAAACATAAAGAATTATTAAAAGAAGCAAACAGTTATGGCTTTATCCCGAAACATATAAGATTATGGTTTTGGAATCTAATTCTTGAAGAAGCAGGTATTGATGAAAAATTTAGGGGTAAATATGTTGACTCCCAAGTAATTAAATTTGATTACTTTGCAGGGTCCTCACATTTAATACGAGATTGTGGTGGAAGAAAAATTACTAAGAAACCAGATGAATCTTATACTACTACTTACAAAACATATATTTCAAAAGATACTTTCAATAATAAAAAAATAAGTGTTAATGAATTAAAGCATGTTAAGTACCCTGTTCAAATTGAATCTTTTGATATTGATATTATAGAGCTTTGTTCTTATCTTTCTAATTTTATAAAAACTTGTAAAGACACAAAAATTGAACCTTTCAAAAATGAATATTTAAAAATTAAGTATTCTGAAATGGATAGTATTCTAAAATTAAAAGAAGGAACTGATTCAGGAAATAGAAGTAAAGGAGCTTTTTTAATTTCAGTTGCTTGTAGAATTGACCAGTTACCAAAGAAAGAAACACTATTAATATTAGATGAATACGTTAATAATTGTGACCAAGTAGGTCATAAGTTTACATTACATGAAGCAGAAAACTGGATGAACTGGGTTTATGCTCAAGAAAAAGTATTCTGGAATTGTTCACAACTTGATGAACTAGGAGTACATGATAGTTCTGTTTGTGAATTTTGTTGTGCTAAAAATAAAAAAGCTAATGATTTTTTAAATTCTTCTAAACTATTACAAAAGATTAAAAAAATTCTTGATGATGAGATAGTAGGTGAAGACGATATTAAAATGCTTATATTTTTATTATTACTTAGTAAAGACTTTCCTTCAGAAACAGGTATGATTGATTGGAATATTCCAAGTGACCCGATGAGCCAAAATATTATATTAGCATCTGATTCATCTTCAGGTAAAACATACGTGGCTAAAAAGATTTTAAAGCTTTTTGGAATCGAAGGTGAGGATTATCATGTTATTTCTAGAATGTCAAAATCTGTTATTAATTATTATACTGAAGAAAATATGGATGGTAAAATATTATTTGTAGAAGAAATGCAAGGATTAGATGAAAATACTTCTCAATTAAGGGTATGGATGAGCGAAGGTAAACTAGCTTTTGATACTGTTGAAAAGGTTATTAATGAAGAAGGCATTGAAGTTAATAGCAAAGTTCGTAAAACAACTAAAGGCCAACCTTGTTTTTTAACTTGTCAAGCAGAAGGAATGGTAGGAGACCAATTAAATAATAGAAACTGGTTAATAAGTTTAGATGTGTCAGAGAATCAAACCAGGATGATTTTAAAGCACCAGACTGACTTAAATAAAGGAATACTTAGTAATAATGAGCTAGAAATAAGAACCATTAGAGATGCTTTAAAGCAGCTTAAACCTTATCATTTTATTATTAATTTTTTAGATGAGGAATTCATGAAGATTCCTACTAATGATGTTAGAGCGAGACGGGATTACATGAAGTTTATTACTCTTATCAAGTGTAGTGCTTATTTACATCAAAAACAACGAGAAATCATTGAAATTGAAGGAAAAGAGTTTATAAAGTGTGATATTATTGATTATGATATAGCTAAACAATATTCTCATAATATTCTAGGCGCTACGTTTTCTGGATTAACGGTTCAACAAATAGATATTATTACATTACTAAAGAAAAGTTCATGGAAGGATTCCTTTAGTGTGTATGATTTACAAAGATTAATTGGTAAAAGTCATACTCACTGGCATGGTCAACTAGCTCACTTAGAAAACCTTGGATATTTAAATTCAGAGAAGAGTTTAGGTAAAACTACTTTATATACTTTAAACGAGGAAAAAGCTTTAGATTTGATAGAATTACCTGATGGTGAAGCTTTACTAAAACACATGACCTTAAACTCAAAATCAAAATCATATCAAAATATCAATATTGATGATTGTAAATTTTACTATGATTCTGAAAACAGGTTTAAGGTCCCTGCTGTTTTTATATATAAAAATGAAAAACAGACCTTAAAAAATCAGCCCGGGGCGCTAATTAAAAACCGTCCGTCACTAAACAATGGTTTTTCAAAAGCCAAAAGTGAGAAAATTTTAAGGTCAGAAGATATTTTGAAATTCATAAAATCAAGTAAAAGTCACTTAATTGAAATAGAAGATATTGCTGTACATTTTAAACAGAATATCGATACCTTCATTACATCGCTAATTAAAGCTGGTGCTATATATGAACCAAAGCCAGGGCGTGTGATGATATTATAGTCAAAGCGGAACCATAAGAGTTCAGCAAGACGGAGGCCACTAAAATGGCAGAAGAAATAAGTTGGGACGACGCAATTGCAAGCGACGGGTTTGTTAAATTAGAAGCAGACAAAGAAAAAGTGCTTGTTGTAACTAACATACACTTTGAAAAAGTGAAAAAATTTGACAAGGAACAAGTCGAGCTGCAGTCTGATGTATTAGAGGAAGATGGTAAAGAAACATCTGATAAAAAGTTTACGACTAGTAGTAGAAGACTTAAACAGAAACTAAGACCTATATTAGAAGGTAAAACACCAGCTGATAAAGTAAAATTGAGTATTTTGAAAGTTGGTGATAGATTTGACACACAATACAGCGTAAAAGAAATAGCAATGAATTAGGGGTTATTACCCCTTTTTCTTTACTACGAGGTAAATAAAATGGAAGAATTAACAGATGGTTTGCATGAAATGTTTCAAAAACAAATAGCACTACAAACTAAGCTACAAGGTGAAGACTTCAAAATTGTAGGTAACCAAGAATATATTAATATGATGGTACTAGCTGCAATGGACGAGTTAATGGAAGCACTTAGAGAGACTCCATGGAAACCATGGAAGAAACAACAAGAATTTCACCAAGCTAAGTTTAAAGAAGAGATTATTGACTTATGGCATTTTGTAATCAATTTGTCATTAGCTGCAGGAATGACTAGTTTAGAAGTGAAAGAATTATTTCTCATGAAGAATGAGATTAATAACAAACGAAAAGAGGAGGGTTACTAAAATGAAGAATGAAATGAAACAGTTGTTAGCTAGCAAAGCAATTGATGGTATTAAAGGAGAAGAGCCTAATATAGAACTAGGTGATTTGAGAAAAGCTTTGAGTTGCGCTTATGGAATAGTTAGCAAAGAAATTAAGGCAACAACTAGTAAATAAAATCAGTTTATACAGTGCTTAAACTCACTGTATTAACTTTTTTTATTTATTTAGTATAAACTATAGGAGGATAAAAAATGGTGAATAAAACAGCTTATATTGCTTCAGGGTGGTTTAATGAAAAACAAGCCAATGATTTAGCTAATATAAAACATATATTAAAAGAGTTAGATGTAGTGTTTTTTAGTCCAAAAGATGAATGCTTAGTAAGTTCAATGAACTCTGAAGAAGACAAAACTAAAACATTTAATCAAAACGTTAATGAAATTAAAAAAGCAGACTTTATAATAGCAAACACTAGAGATAAAGACATGGGAACAATATTTGAATGCGGCGTAGCATTTTCAAATAACAAACCAATAATTTATTACTGTGATGGACTAAAAGGAGGCTTTAACTTAATGCTATCAAAAAGCGGAATAGGCGTAGCAACATCATTAACGGTTCTAAAACTTATAGTCTACAATTATTTACAAGATGAAAACTATACCTTAGACTATGTAGGTGAAATAGAATGATAGAAGAAGAAATGATGGAGTTATACGCTTTAAAAAACATAATTCGTTTTAATAACTTATCAAGAATAACAAATGAATCAGTAGCTGAGCACTCTTTTTTTGTTTCTTTAATAGTAGCAAGACTACACAAGACATACCAGTTTAATTTAGAAAAAGCATTACTAATGGCAATAACACATGATATTTTTGAAATATGGGTTAGTGACATACCAAGAAATATCAAGGATAAGTACAAAGAACTAGATGAGGTAGCTACTAAAATAGAAAACAATATTATTAAAGAAAAATACCCAGAGTACAAGGAATTATTAAATGATTTTAATAATAAAAGAACAGTTGAAGGCTTAATTGTAAAACTAGCAGATGCACTAAGCGTAATGCAATATACTAATACAGAAATAGGACTAGGAAATAATCTTTATATGCCTAGAGTGAAAAGAGAAACAAGAAAAGCAATAGCTAGACTATACACAGAACTAAAAGGTGCACAAAAATGAAATTAAAATTAATAGTATTTGAGGGAGTAGACAAAGTAGGAAAAACAACAATACATAAACTATTTGATAAAGAAACAAATTACAAACACTTAACTTGTGATAGACTTTTTTTATCATACCTTGCATATTGTTTTAGATATAAAAGAGAAGTCAGTAAAAGTATTAAGACTTGGCTACTAAATAATATTGATAATATTATTATTGTTTACTTACACGCTGATAAACAAGACCTTGAAACAAGATACAAGATAGCAAAGCACGAAAAAGTAAATATAGCTAAAGACTTAAAATGTTTTGAAAAAGCAATAGACTACATTAATGATTGTAACGTGAAATATATATCAGTGAACACTTCATTAATGACAGAAGAAGCAACAGTTCAACACATAAAGGAGGCATTAAAAAATGAAATTTAAAAATCATTTAGAAAATATAAAAGTAACACTAGTAGATTATCCTAGCATGGAACGATTAAAAAAATATATTCCTGAATTCTGTTCCATTACCTGGTTAGAAAACTATAATGACCTTGACCAGTTCATGAAAGATAGAAATTTAACAAGAGAAGAACTCGTTCATGAAATGTTTGAAGGAAGAACATTACCAACAGCTCTAGAAACAGTTAGACTAACTTTTTTCATAGAAGGATTAGACTTAACAACAGTAACACATATTATCAGACACAGAATGTTTTCATTCTCTGCACAGTCAACAGACCCTGTAAGCATGTCAAACCATGACATACTTGATAATGATGCATTCATTGAAAAACCTCATTTACTAGAAAGAGCACACAAGATTTGTAATGAAATGAATTCATTATATGATGATGCACTAAAAGAAGGATTAACATTCTATGATGCAAGACATTACATGCCTAGAGCGAAAGAATGCAAGTACTTCATGAGCGGAAACATAAAAGACTTCCTTGGATTCATTAGAGTAAGATTAGGAGTTCAATGCCAACCAACAAGTGATAGAATCGTAGCATTATTAATAAGAAAAGAAATCTTAAAAGTATATCCTTTCTTAAAAATACCAACTGAAATAATAGAATGGCATTACATTAACGCTATTGATAAAAAAATGAACTTGAACACGTATCCACCAAGCAAACTACACCAAGAAAAATTAAAAGAAATAGGTAAGGATTGGTCAAACATAAAGTTCTCTCATCCTAAACCAAAAGATGATTACAGCCACATTAAAAAGTTCAAGAAACTAGAGGCAGAACTAAAATGAAGAATAAAAACATACTTGTATTTGATTTAGAAACAGATGACTTAGACATTAATACTTGTAATATTATAAGTTTTCACGGTTATTCATACCGTGAAGACAAGTATTATAATTTAATGTTTAAAGATAACAAAAAAGAAATTCAAAAAATACTAGATTCCCACCAGGTATACGTTACATACAATGGTGATGAATTTGATACTAAAATAATTTCTAGAGTTTACGCTAAACAATACAATTATGTTAAACCTATTGATTTACTAAAAATAATTAAAAGAAGAGGAACACTAATCAAATACGGCGGTTTCAAAAAGAAATCATTATCTGTTATTGCCAAGGCATTAGACTTAAAAAATAAAAAAATAGATGACTTTGATTACGACATGCTTAAAAAACCAAATCATTCAAGTGAAGAAATACAATTAATATTCAAGTATGGACAACAAGACATTGAAGTAACAAAAGAATTATTTGAATACTTGTACAATTACTTTTATTTTTACAGGGAATACATGAACAAAATAGATATAAGAGAATGGTCATGGTTAATGTCAAGTCCTGGAACGTATGCATACAAAGCAATTTGTCACTTAACAGGATTAAAAGAAGAATGGCTAAATGATGAAGACCGTGAAAAATACAAGCAAGAAGACTTAAACTTTGAAGGAGGCTATGTTAGTATACCGGCCACTGAATTCATAACAGGAAATATTTATTGTTTAGACTTTAACAGCGCTTACCCACACGCTTACATAATGTTAAACTTATTCGGAAACAAGTGCACGTGTTGCACTAAAGAAGAAAAATATGACGGTGGTGAATTATTCGAGTTAAGCGGTAAATACTGTACTAAACAATTAAACATTATTAGTAAAGTAATCAAGGACTTATACATGCTAAGACTAGAATATAAAAAAAATAAAGACCCTAGAGAAGTAGCCTTAAAAATAATCTTGAATACATTATATGGTATTTGCGGAAATCCTGTATTCAAAAACGTATTTAATATTAACACTGCCAAGGACTGCACTTTATTCGTTAGAGAATCAATAAAACTAGGAAGAAAAATGTTTACTGAAGCAGGATACAAAGTATTATACAGTGACACTGACAGTATATACATGGAAGATGTTTACGATGATGAAGAAAGACTAATGATGATTAAAACAAGTGTTATTAACAAAATAAAAAAATCTGTACCATTCCAACAAGACACGTTTGACATGGGAATAGATGATGAAATAAGATTAATGTACTTCCCTGGATTAAAAAAGAAAAACTATTTATACGTTACAAAAACAGGAAAACTAAAACTAAAAGGCTTACCATTAATGAAAAGCAATGCATCTAAACTAGGAGTACTAGTTTTTAACAAGTATATTAAAAAAGAAATAATAGACAATAACAATGTTAAATTCAAGTGGAGATACATCAAGGACGTAATAGATGAAGAAATAGGAAACAATTTTTCTATAGTAGAACAAGAATTTAATTTAAAAGAATTAAACAAGTATAATTGCAAAACAAACTTGTTCTATAACCTTGCAGAAAAATATGGTAAAGGACAACATAACTTGATTCCTAACACTGTATTCGGAACAGGCAAGAGCAAAAAGTTTTGCACATTAAAAGAATTTAATGAAAATAAACTATGCATTAGAGATATAGTGCTAGATAAATTCTGGCAAGAAATAAATCCTTTTATTAAAACAAGAAATAAACAAAAAGAGTTGTCAACATGGACGAATATACAATAGTGGTAGATACAAGGGAGCAATTGCCCTTGTGGACAAAAAAGATTGAAAGAAAGAAATTAGACATTGGTGACTATAGTATTAAAGGATACGAGAATCAAATAGCAATAGAAAGAAAATCACTAGGGGACTTGTTTGGAACATTATCAGGAGGTCATAAAAGATTTAAAAAAGAATTAATGAAATCACTAGGTCTTGAATACTTTGCTATTGTCATTGATGGCACTTACACTCAAATTCAAAAAAAGGATTTCAAGGGCAGTTATTTTTCTAGAATGAAAGGTTACGTGATTCTTAAAATATTGTTCACTTTACATGTTAAGTACAGGATTAATGTGTTTTTCGCTAGTAACAGGTGTGAGAGTAAGAGAATTATTAAAAGTTTATTTAATAGTTATATTAATAATAAAAAAAAAGTTAAAACTAGTAATTAACTAAAAAGCATTACTAGTATTTAAATAATATCATAAAAAAATAGAAAAGTATATAAAGTTATTATACTTTCAATGATATAGAGGTGTATAAATGGGTAAAAAAGAGATATATGATTTTTTAAACAAAAACCCTAATGCGTTTTTCAGCGCTGATGACTTAAGTAAAATTCTAAAAATAAATTACCAAAGCGCTCGAGCAGCTATCAACAAATTAATCACTGAAAACACTTTAGTTTCTAAAAACGTTACAGTAAACAAATTCGGTCCTGCTATATCCTATTTTTCTATTAGAAAAACAGATGATAAACTAGAAGAAGCCTTGATTGAATATAAACAATTACGTAATGACCCTGCTTTCGCAGCTAGTAACCAAGATTTAATAATAGGATTATTACAAGTAAAAGAACTAAAAAAACTAAACGAGGTACTCCAAAATGGATGCAGAAAATGAATTTAAAGTAGAAGTCGTAGATGGAAAAATTAAAACTACGCAAACAGTTATTAAAACAATGGAAGTAGGAGAAGCAGTACTTGACCAACAAAGCTTACACGGTCAAATGAAACAACAAGAACAACAAAAGCAACAACTAGAAAAACAAATTGAAGAAGATATGTTTAAGAAAAACTTAGAAACATTAAGTAAACAAAATGATAGATTGCTAAAATTCAATCAAGATTATGTCCAGGCACTAACACCATTGAATCAAGAATTACTAACTGAAATGAAGAAAGTAGTTATTGCAGAGAAAGCAAAAAGAGGATATTCTCGAATTGATGTAAAAGATAGCAATGGTAAGATTATGGCACAAAATCAAATCCTAGCACCATTAGCAACAAGTCACAAACTTGATATGAATCATCCTTTAATAATGAGTTTGAAACAGGAGTTCGATAAATTATGAAGAAGAAAAACGATTCAGTCCGATGGATTTCAACAATTCTAGCATTAATAGCTACGATTGGATTTCCTGTTGGAATTTATTTCCTTAACTGGTCACTAGGAGTGAGACTTATCTTAATTTCAGCATTCCTAATGTTATGGAGCATAGGAATTGAAAAAGGGTACAGGGGTAAAAAATGAGTATGAAACTACCATTTAAGGATAAACATTTAGAAGAACTCAAACGAGTAATACTAAATGGGGCAAGAAGCACATGGACGATAGAAGAAAACTTCAGGCAAGAACTAATCGAATGGGCAAGACAAGAAGATGGAGAAAGTAAAACCAAAACAACCCGACTGCCTAGCAAACCTAAAAAACTGTAAAGCCAGTTGTTGCAGGAACATAGTATTCAAAGAAAAAATATTAACAGATTTATTCAAAGAATACTATAAAGCACATGGGTGTAAAGTAGAACAACTTCCAAATAGAACTTACAGGATTGTAGTCCCAATGAAATGCCCACACTTAACGGATAACAAATGTGACATTCACAACAACAAACCAATGCTCTGCAGGAGGCTCAACAACCACACAAAACATCAATATTACATTACGGATGGGTGTGTATTGTAATGCCTTTTCCTAATAAAGCCACTCAATTCAAACCTGGTGATAAGCTGGTCAAGCGTGCAAATGCAAGAAAAGGAGGGTTAGTTAGGTCAGATAAAAAGAAATTAGCAGCCACTTTTCGCATTTTAAAAAACCCGTTAATCAGCAAAGATATGATTGACAAATTAATGCTTAAAGTAGCAAGTCCGGAATTAAGCTTAATTGATTGGGGTAAACATATATCAGTGGCTGAAGAGCACCATTTGAAAGAAGGCAATATTAAAGCTTATGGTAACATTGCATACATGAAAGAGAGATGGCACAAAGCCGCTCATGGAGAAAAGATTCATACTGAAAACGTTCATCATGTTATTAACTGGACAGAGGTTATAGATGGCTGCAGAATCACAAAAGAAGACCTACAAGACGAAGAAGATAGTTAAAGATTTTTTCGGGGTGACATTATATTGGTTTCAATTAAAATTTTTACAAGATTGTTTAACAAAGCAAAGAGTATGTGGAGCTTTCTGTCGTCAAACAGGAAAGAGCATGACTATAAGTATTCTTTCTGTTATGGAGGCACTACGAGAACCGCAACGGCATATCATTATAGTTGGACCAACGGACAGACAGGCAGGAGAGTTGTTTGCGAAAATCCGAAACTTTATCGAAAACGCATACGTTGGAATGGAAATTCTATCCAGTACACAACGAGAAATGGTAATGAAGAACGGGAGCAGGATAAGTGCGTTCCCAACAGGAGACGACGGAAAGAACATAAGAGGAATGACAGCAAACGTTCTAATTCTAGAAGAATCAGCTTACATAAAGGACAGTATTGTGAACCAGGTTCTATTACCAATGGTCGCTGCGACAAATGGTAAGATAATAAAAATAAGTACTCCATTTGGAATGAACCACTTCTATAGAAGCTTTCAAGAAGATGACAATTATATTAGTCACAGGTACACATGGGAAGACGCTGTTAAAGTTAAACACTTCACTCAAGAGTTTATTGATGAACAAAAAATGCAGTTAAGTAGTTTAGAATTTGATACAGAGTACATGGCTAATTTCATAGCAGATGAAGATGCATACTTTAATCATAAATTAATAGAGAATTGCATAAGTGATTATAAGTTACTATTAGACACTGATATTATAGACAGTGGCAAACAGTACATTCTAGGCGCTGACCTTGCTAGAATGGGACAAGATAGTAGTGTATTTATTATAATAGAACAAAGTAAAGTGAATAAAGTAATCTATTTAAAAGAATTAAAGAAGAACACAATGGATGAAGCTATTGACTACATTAAATTCTTACACCAAAAGTTTAAGTTTAAAAAGATTATATGTGACCAAACAGGATTAGGTGCAGGCGTAGTAGATGTGTTAGCAAAAGATTTAAACACTCCTAAAAGTAAAACACCAATGACTAATTATAATCAGCAGTATTCAGCAGCTGATATAGTTGTAGGCTTAACGTTTACATTAAAAAATAAAGAAGATATATTTAGTAATTTAAAACTTAACATGGAACAAGGTAATCTTATTTTTCCGCAGCACAAGCGGTTAATCTTTGAACTAAAAGATTTCAGGTATGAAGTAACAGCAAGTGGACACTTGAAATTACATCATAGTGAAGGAGGGCATGATGACTTTGTTGATGCTCTTGCTTGTGCAGCACATGGACTCAGGGGTAGGAGTTACGGGTTCTTTATGGGCTAAAATAATGAAATGGATGATTGGTGAAGAGCACGAATATTATGGAGTTGTTGTTATGTGCAGAACCATAGAAGGAGAACCTTACAGATTCTTTGATAAAGATGGGTGTATTAGCATGATTCCACTGGATTGTTTGAATTTATAATATTATTTAAATACTATAAGATGTTTAATACTATTTGATTTGGCTACTTTAGTAATGAAGGGCTGAGAAAATCACCTCTTTCCCACCAAGTGTAAAAGCTTGGCAGGGTTTTCATAATCATGGGCGTACTCGACTGGTATAAAAAATCTAAGACCTTTCTTTCAAAAGAAGTAAGGCTATTCAGCGGAAGCGAACTCGCTGCTGAAGATAGCATGGCACTATTACCGTCTTGGTTCTGGACAGCAAAACTAGGAGTTCCGCGTAATACTAATTTGTTAGAGCTTAGACAATATGCTAAAAGTCCATGGGTTCAAATGGTTAAAGCAGCCATTAAGAAACAGATTATGAGCATTGACTGGGATGTAATACCAACCGATGAAGAAGACGAAACAGATTATTCTGAACAAATTAAACAAATTAAAACTTTCTTAAAATACCCTAACCGAAACAAGCAAACATTCTGGGAGTTATGGGGAATGTTTATGGATGATGTTCTTGACCTCGACGCTGGTGTTATTGTTAAAGGAAGAAATGGTGCCGGTGAGTTAAAAGAATTATTTGCTCACGATGGTGGTAAATTCTTATTCAAAACTGATAAGTATGGCATTATTGAAGGAATGTACCAATATAGTTTTCAGTTCCCAACTAACAAACCCTTATTCTTTGAGCGTGATGATATTATTTATGGTAAAGTAGGAAATAATACAGACCAGTACCCTTATGGGTGGAGTCCATTACAAAGTATCCAACAAGAGATTGAAGTAATGATTCAATCAACTAGATTTAATAAAGAGTTCTTCAAGAATAATGCAATCCCTGATGGTATATTAAGTGTTAATACAGAATTAGAAAACTTAGAAAGATTCCAAAAAGGTTGGGCACAACAATGCCAAGGTAAAGCACATAAACTAGTTATTCATAATAGTGATGCTACATTTACTCCTTTAGGAATGAATAATAAAGATATGGAATGGCTCGAAGGACAGAAATGGTATTTCCATGTTTGCTTTGCAGCATATGGATTAAGTCCTCAAGAAGTAGGATTTTATGAAAATAGTAATCGTTCCACAGGAGAAAGTCAAGAAAGAATCAGTATTAAAAACGCTATCAAACCATACTTAATTCTTATTGAAGAAAAGATAAATAGAGAGATTATACCAGAACTTATAGGACATGATGAAATTAAATTTAAATTCTTCCCAAGTGATGATGCAGCAGAAAAGATTGAACACGAACAAGCAATGGCTAAATTAAATGCCGGTGTAATCACAATTAATGAAATGAGAGCACAAGAAGGATTGGACCCAGTTGAATGGGGGGGCCAACCAATGGCAATGGAAATGCAAGATAGATTTGTTGAAAATACAAATCAAGATGAAGACGAAGAGGAAGAAGATAATCCTAAAGATAAAAAAGAAGAAGACAGGGACAAAAAGAAAGACGATAAGGAAAAAGAGAAAGACGAAAAGAAACAGTTTAAAAAAAAAGTCAAACAAGACGACCATATTGAACAAGAAGAAGCAAAAGATTATGCAGATTTCTTAAAAAAAGAATTCAATAAGTGGGAAAAAGAAATAATGAGTTTTATTGATGACACGCTCTCCGATGAATTTCTGTCAAAATCCAATCCTAAACTCCGCATTGAGAAGACATTCGGAGAGTTCTTAATGCGGTTAATGAATACAATACATACTGCAGGATTCTTTGAATCATTAAAAGCGGTTGTAACTGCGACACTCAAACAAGGAACAGAAGCAGCAGAAAAAGAATTAAAAGTTGATATTGGTGTTGGGATTAATTTTGAGAAAAAGGCAGAAGCATTAACACAAAGACAACTTGATGGATTTAGTATTGAAGGCAAACGATGGAATGGAATTAAAGGAGTTGCCAAAGATGTACAAGATAAAATCAGAGAAAAAGTTGCTAAAGGAATCACCGACCAATCCTCGCTAAAGGAAATCAAAAATGAAGTTAAAGATATTATGGTTCAACAAAAGGGCGGAAAGAGAGTGACTGGTGAAGTTACTGAGGGGAGAGCGATGAAAATAGCAAGAACAGAGAGCAATCGTTTCGTGAACCAAGGAAAACTTGCCGCGTACAAAGATAGTGGATTAAAAGGAAAAAAGAAATGGAATGCTTTTGAAGATAATAGGACAAGTAAGATATGTCTCAAGTTAGATGAGGACACTGTTGAGTTAGATGATAACTTTAAAGCATCAGTTAATGGTAAATATTTTGAATTCGATACTCCACCAGCTCACCCAAATTGTAGGTCCATAATCCAATTTGTTCAGGAAGATTAAATATTATTTAAATACTTTAATAGCATTAGAGGTTATATAAGATGGAAAAAAAGATTAAGATGTGGATGCCAGTAACCAAAACTGCTGGTGGAGAATTTCTAGGAATCCTTTCTGATAATAGCTTGGACAGAGATGAAGAATTTATGACCAAAGAATTATTGGAAGATTGGGCTAGAGAAAGAAGTCCATTGCCAATGTTGGCTAACCATGAGAATAAAATGGAGAAATTCATTGGTGGTTGGAAGAATAAAAAGTTAATTAGTAAAGGTAAAAAACATGCTTTAACCGCTAACCCGTTCTTTTTTAGTAAAGAAGCGAACCCATTAGCGAGTCAGATTAAGAAACAAGTGGAGGAAGCACTTGAGAACGGTATGGGTGTAGGGATTAGTATTGGAGCAATTCCAAATGAAACTATTGAAAAAGAAATTGATGGTGAAACAAGAACTGGATTCTTGAAAGCCGAGATTGTTGAAGCAACAATCGTTCCCATTCAAAGCAATCGTAACGCTAGTTTTTCAGCTGTTGCGAAAGAGTTTGATATTAAAGGTGGTCCTGGAAGTGGCCCAAGACGTGGTGGTGGAAGTTCAAAAAACGACATCGATAGTTGGGACGATTTACCAAAAGATGAATATAATGAAGCACAAGACAAATTAACTAATTCCGAACAAGATGATTATATGAGTAGTAGAAGAAATGGTTTAAGCCATTCTGCTGCTATGAGAGAATTAGGAAAACAAGTTAATACGGAGGTTAAAAAAATGGCAGACGAACCAGTCGCAGATGCTCCTGCAGAAGAACAACCTAAGGAAGAAGTAGCTCCTGTAAAGGAAGCTCCAAAGGAAGAAGCAAAACCCGAAGCTGAAGAGAAACCAGCCGAAGAGGAAGCTAAACCTGAAGAAGAACCAAAAGCAGAAGCTGAAGAATCTAAAAAGGATGACCTTCAAGCAGAAGTAGATGCTGCAAAAGCTACTATTATTAAGCTAGAAAAGCAGTTAAAGGAAATTAAGGAAAAGAGTGTTTTGAAAGCAGAAGTTGAAAAACCTAACGCTGTAGAAACTAAACAAGTTGATGATTCCGATTTTACAATCGAGAAACAATTAGCTATGAAGTACAAATAGGAGGACAAATAAAATGGCATTTGGAGCAATGGATATGAGTAATGCAGAAGCTAGTGCTGTTTTTGATAACCAATTCGGAAAAGCTGGAATTGGCGAAGAACAAACTTACTATCCTGGATTAAGAGCAGGAAAAGAAGCTTGTGACAAATCATTAACAAGTATTGGTAAAGCATTACAAAAAAGTATGTTAACTAAAGCACCTTCAGTACCTTCCACAATCGGAGGAACATATACTGGATATAGCATGTTACCACCTTTTGTTGACCCGTCAATCGTTGACAGGACAGTGAGAGAAACACCTTTGGTAAGATTATTACCAAGAAAGGCAATTAGAGGAAGGAGTTATGTATATAACATTATATCTGCTAAAGCAGGAGCTGCTTTCTTACTTGAAGACGCATCTTTAAGTGAACAAGTTGATACAAGAAGTACTGGAACTGCAAGTATGAGTTATTTATACGCTGTAGGAAGAGTAACTGGTCAAGCAACCGCTGGACAAACAATCATCAACTTAATGGCAGAAGATTTAAGAGTAAAAACAGCAAGTATGAATGAAGCTTTAGAGAATGAAATTATCAATGGAAATACTACAACAGACCCTGCAGGATTCCAAGGATTAATTCAAACAATCAGTACAAACACTACTGATAACTCTAGCACAAGACCTACTCTGGCACAAGTTAGAGAAGACTTAGCAACTTCATTTAATGCTAATGGTTTGATTGATTTGGCAGTAACAGATGCAGATACTTTTAATTATTTGAAAGGTTTGTTAATGGACTTCCAAAGAAATGTTGAAAGACCTAGTGCTCAAATGGACTTCGGTATTCCAGACGCATTTATGTTTGACGGAGTATTGTTCATTAAAGATAGGTATATGCCAACAACAGCCAACAGTAAAAGAATATTATTCCTTGATACAAGGTATGTATTCTTAGCAGTATTGCAAGATTACACTTTCGAAGAATTAGCTAAAACCAATGATAGTCAGAAGTATATGATTAAGTGGTATGGTACAATGGTTGTTAATTTCGAAGCAAGTATGGTAATGCGATACGGACTGGTATAAGGAGGAAAATAAAAAATGGCAGCAGGAAGTATTTTGAAAGCGTGGGAAGAAGTTCCTAACGCAGAACTAAAAAGGGTTATGTTCATTTGTCCGAACACAACTGATGCGACTAACACAATTGCTATCACATTATCATCTTATGGTATTGCAGCAACTGGTTTGTTATCTGTTTCAAGTTGGGTACACACAACCGATGGAAGTGTAATCACAACCGAAGCAAATACAAGTGCAGTAAGTGCAGGTGTTTTAACTGTGACAATCGCAGCAGGAACTGATAACGATACTCGAATAATTGAGATTGTTGGAAGAGCTGACCCAGGAGCATTCGCTTAATTGTGAATGCTAATTATTTATTTTTTTTTTAATTAAACAAAACATTTACCACGTTTTAATTTATCGTGATGGAGGAAATATAAAATGGCATTTGGAATAAGTCAATTAGAAAATAGGTTATGGGAGTTCAAAGCAGGACTCGTAGAAACCGCACAAACAGTAACACCAGCAGCAGATTCTGGTTCAGGTAGTGCAATCACCGCAGGAAGAACAAGTATTACAGTTGCAGCAGTAACAAACGATGCAAATGATTGGATTATCTTACCATCTTTAGCAGATGTACCTAACGGGCATAAAATTACAATTCTTTGTGATGCAGGAACCAATTTTGAGTTAAGGACACCAGCAACAAGTGCAGAAGAAATCAATTCAGAAGATTGTGATGGTACAAAAGAATATCTTATGACTGACACAGAAGTTGTTACAGTAATTAAGGTAAATGATACTATTGGTTGGATGGCATATGCACATAGTCAAATAGGTGCAGCAGTTGCAGCGGTAGTACCAGATTGAATCTATAAATATTTTTTTTTATTTAAAGAGTATTTATAGACGTGTATAAATATTATAACATTATAGTGGCTGCGAGGGATACTCAATACCAGCAGATGATAATACCAACTTAGGAGGAATAAAATGGCTTTAAATGATAGGAAGTTTTCAAGCTTAGTAGAACATAATAAAACTGCTGCTGAAAATGAAATTACTCTAGGTTATGGACAAGTTGGAGCAGGACAGTATAACAGTTCAGCACCAACCCTAGCTAATGGAGATTATGGTTTTTTACAATTAAACAGTGAAGGTAAGTTAATGGTTGATACCGAACTTACTGTTACAGGAGTTACAATTGACAATATTTATACTTATTCTACTGACCAATTAGTTTCTGGTGCAGGATATGGATTGATTGACGCTAGTGGTCATGTTCAAGTTGATGTTTTAACTATGCCAGGAAGTTTAACTGGTTATGCAGAAGATACAGCTCACACAACTGGTGATATTGGTTTAATGCCTTTAACTGTTAGACAAGATACACCAAGTGCTTTAGCTGGAACAGATGGAGATTATCAACCATTGTCAACAAATGATGCAGGAGCATTATATATTGAAAGTATTAATGTAGCCCAACACGATGTAGCAGCTTCTAATTTTGGAAATCAAGTAATGTTAGAAGCCAAAGATTATGATGGAAGTGCTTTATCAAATACAGTTCAAGAAGGAGATGCAATAAGACCAGCAGCAAGTTTAGCTGGAATTCAGTATAATATGCTCACTGATTCAACAGGTGGTTCAACACCAATAGTTGGACACGACTCTGTAATTAATGCAGCTAGTGGAGGAACTGCTGGAGTAATGACTATGTTAGATGCTCGAAGTTCTCAAATAACTGCAGTAGCGAGTGGTGACGCAGCGAGACCAACAGCAAACCTATATGGTGAACAAGTAATCGCAGGTTACACTTGGTCAACTCAATCGTTAAGAACTGAAGAGATTGACCCAATTCCTGAGAAGTTTGTAAGTGAAACTTTAGCAAATGTAACAAATGCAACAGATGGAACATTCAACTACTATTTTGACATGAATGGATTTAGGTACTTCACCTTACAAATAGCATTAACACAAGATGCAGGAGCAGGAGCAGGAGATGTTTATTGTTATGCTACTGTTCAAGATGATGGAACTGCACCAGGAAGTTGCACTTATCAAGATGTAACTAATGCTTTGTTTGGAGTATCCAGTGTTCACACACAAAACGCAGCAACTCAAGTACTGACTGCTAGTGATATGTGGGTAGCAGATACACCAAATGGATTTAAGTATGTGAATGTAAAAGTAATAACAACAACTGGGAACACTTCAGATTGGACTATTTATTTGAAGAAGTTTTATTAGGAGGATAAAAAATGAAAAGAAGCTCAAGAGTTTTCGGAACACCCGTTTACTTAAATGGTAGTCCTTCAATGAGTCTTAATGGAGATAACAACATTGAGGTAGTTGATGGTAATGGTTCGTCGGTAGAATGTGTAGCTTTCAACGTAGAAAATACTTCTGTTAATAGAGTTGAAATTAACGCTACAGCAACAGGGAATTCACCTGGAATTGAAGTAACTGGGACTGATGCAGATATTAACATTTTGTTATCACCAAAAGGAACTGGTGTTACGGAAATGACAACTGATTTGAAGATTGCAGGAACAGACATCTTAGATACTAACGATAATGAATTGATTGGAATAAGTGCAACTGGTTCAGCGGTGAATAATATTCAGATTGCAAATGCGGCAACCGGGAATGCTCCTATAATATCGACTGTCGGTGGAGATGCAGATGTTGACATTGAAATTAGTCCTAAAGGGACAGGTGTTACAATTATTAATTCAGATACAGCAGTTGAAGGAGTTTTTTTATTAGACCCAGCTCAGAGTTATGGTGGTGGACCACTGATTGATAGCGGTGCAAGACAGACTGTAAATGATACTCCAACTCCAGTATGGACTTCGTTTGCCATTGAAGTTGGAGATGTTGTTAGCATTACTGCTGATGTGGTAGCAGTTGAAACAGATGAGACAAATCGGGCAGTTTACAAGATTCATGGATTGTTTTATAGGAATACAGCAGGGAATGTGACTCAACAAGGAGCAACAGTAAGTCTTAACACGATTGAAACAGATGCTACTTGGGCATGTGATTTTGCATTGGACATAGGAGCTCAAACTATTGAAGTTCAAGTGACTGGAGCAGCTGCAACGATTAATTGGAAATGTGCAATAGATGTCACTATTACAAAAAAAGCATGAGGTTAAAAGATGGTAATGGGATTTAAAGATGGAGAATTGATTGGAGCTACCAATATCCCTACTCCGACTGATAGTAGTGTGACTGGAAATGATGGAGATACTGTGTTGTTGGTCATTGGAGACGAAACTCACGAGAGTACAACTTTTAATGACTTAAGTGCAAGTAATCATACCGTAACAGGGAATGGTAATGTTAAACATATGAGGACATTAAGACACGGAAATGTTAGTTCAATGTATTTTGACGAGGTTGAAGATTACTTAACTATTCCTAACCACGCAGATTTTAATTTGGGAACAGGAGATTATACAGTTGAAGCTTGGATTTATTACACAGATGTTCCTTCTTCTTCTGAGGTTTATCGGATTATGGCACAAGGAGAACTAGAAGACCATAATGGCGATTGGTGTTTTGGATTTGGACATACTGCTGTATGGGGAACAGGAGTAAGAATGAACTTAGCTATTAGGTCAGGTGGCTCAACTACTGATTATGTTACTCCAGATTTAGTCGTTCCAACTTTCGTTAAAGATTCTTGGCACCATTTAGCAATTAGTAGGGCGAGTGGAACTTTAAAGTTTTTTTACAATGGTGCAGAAGTTCATTCTGTATCTGATTCGTTAAGTATGACAAGTAGTAATTCAAGTGAGATAATGGTTGGTGCAAGAACTTGGGATGCAGGAACCCGTATTGAAGAATTGCAAGGGTTTATGGATGAGATAAGAGTTAGTAAAGTTGCAAGATATACTGCTGATTTCACACCCGTTATGAGACATAATGATTATGCAATTGAAAGCACTGTTGGTGGAAACACATATCAAATTGAAGGAAAATTAAAATTTTAGGAGTTGAAAAATGGTAACAGGATTTAAGGATGGAGGACAATAAAATGGCAGACGTAATTGATGAAGCTTTGTCCGATAAGAAATTATCAGACTTGCAAAGTGCTAAACTTAAAAGTGCAGCAGTTAAAGCATTAACTAAAGCTGATGTGGAAAAAGCAATTCCATTATTAAAAGAAGTGGCGAAGAATAATGGTCATTCGGCTATTGCTCACAAACTTGGATTAACACAACAACAAGTGGCTAAGATTCATAAAAAGATGATGGCTAAAGTGAACGAACTAACACCGAGAGAAGCAATTGAATAAAATGAGCTTACTAACTAAGAACAGTACACCAGCTGAAAGAGGAAGAGGCTGTTTATTTGTGGAACAATTAATTGATGCAAATAGTGTTGCCGCTAATGGTGCAGCAATAACTGGAACTCCAACTTTCAGTAATGGACTAGTCTTAACTGGAAGTGAATGTTTATTGTATAATTACGCTCCTTGGGGTGATGTGGGTGATTATAGTGTTAATATTGATATAACCCATATTTCTGGAAGAGGGTCGGCTCAAGTAATAGCACATTGGGGAACTGGAATTAATGACGAAGCAGGATATATAAAAATTGATGCTGATGATACAATTAGAATGGGTGCGAATAATGCTCACCAACCATTTACTGGAACAGGAATTCCGTTAAGCAGTGGTCGTCATACAATTACTGTACGCTTTAATGGTGCTTCAGCCAGAAGTGTGTTTTTGGATGGAGTTCAATTAAGTGGTGGAAGTAGTGGAGGAGGAGCAGGAGTAACTGATACTGCAATTGCTATTGGTTCGGAAATTGGTGGAACTAATAAATATATTGGAACAATCCATAGTGTTAAAATGTTTAGTGAAATGTTAACATTACAAGAGCATACCGATATTTATAATGGAGAGGTTTATTCTTATCGTAATGAATCAATTATGGATTTACCGATGGATTTTGCTAATAATGACCCAACTAATGGATTAGTTAAAGATGTAAGTGGAAATGGAAACGATGCAACAATGCCAGGTGGAACTTCTGACCCAGTTAAGAATACACACATTAATGGTTATGAATTTGATGGTACGAATGATTATTTAATTTTACCCAACCTTGGATTCTCAGCAGGGAGTGAATATACTGTGTCTATTATGAGTAGGTTAGATAGGTTATTGGGAAGTGACACTTGGATAAATTTTGGGTATAATTCTCCAGAATCTGATGGATGGGTAATTCAAGAATCAGCAGGGACTTATAGGGTTTATAATGCAGGAAATAATGCAGTTGTTGCAAATGTTCCAACTCAATTAGGCCAATGGCTTCATTGGGTAGTAACTCACGATGGTACAGATTTAAAGGTATATTTAAATGGAGAATATAGAAATACACTTGCTGCGTTTAGTTATGATTACACTACAACATATTATCTTGGGATTGAAGCAGCTACACCATTTAAACCATATCAAGGCTCATTAGCTTCTTGTAAAGTATGGAATTCTGAATTAACACCATTACAAATCCAAGACTTATACAATAACGAACTAAAAAGGGTGAATAACAAATGAGCATAATCCAACAATTAAAAACTGAAGGCGTATTAAAACTTTATATGGATTTTAGAAGTGGGACTTATAGCGATTGGAGTGGTAATGATAATCATGGAACTCCAACTGATGTTTATCTGGATAAAGCAGGAGTAAGGTTTGTAAACCCAGCTGCAGCTGGTACTAATTTAGTAAGCGTTCCAAACACGTCTGATTTTAATTTTGGAACTTCAACTGATTTTAGTATTTATATTTGGATTAAATCGGTTGACGATTTATCTGCTAGGAATTTAAGATTGTTTTCAAACAGTGACCTTACTGGTGGTTGTTTTGCAGATATTCAAAATAATTTGGTTAGAATATTTTTTGAAGCAGGAGCATCATATACATTAGCATTTGACAGTTCAGTAGAAACAACAATTCCTGCCCATTTATGTTGGACTTTTGATAGAGATGGAAGTGGACTTGGATATTATAATGGTGGATTGGTTGCAACTACAGCAACTAACCCTGGAGATATAAATGAAGATTTAGATACAAGTAATCCTTTACAAATTGGAAAGGTTCTAACTCAAACAGCCAATATGTTTGATGGGGACTGGAAATCATTTATAATTGTTAATAGAGTTTTAACCGCCACTGAAGTAAGTCAGATTAAAGCAGAATTAGAAAATACATCTTGGCCAACTAAATCGAAAGGTTCAAGAGGAAGTGATTACTTGATAGAACAAGACACTTCATTAGTTGGTGCTTATGATATGAAACCAACCGCTGGTGTTGTAGTTGATGAAAGTGGGAATAATAATGATATGAGCATTATTGGTGATGGATTTCATACTAGAACTCCTTTTGGAAATGGGATTGATTTCTTAACAGCAAATGGGAATTATCTTAACAAAGCATCATTTAACAATTTACCTTCAACAGCAATAACTGTTTCAGCTTGGACTAAAACTCACGCCAATGTTGATTGGAATGATATTGTTCAAACAGATAATTGGGATACTTCAGCAGGAACTTGGATATTATACACCAATTCTCTTGGAAGAGCAGACTTTGGAATTGCAGAAGCAGGTTCAGTTCAAAATTTAGCACAATCAGCAACTGGAAGAATTGTGGCAGGATTTTGGAATCACATAGTTGGAACTTATGATGGAACTACTGTTAAAGTTTATGTTGATGGAGTTATCGGACCAACAACTGCAACAGTTACTCAGGCACTAGATACTACTGAAAATATTTCTATCGCACAAGATTGTCAACAAATAATCTCAAATGTTAAAATCTACAACGAGGCTAAAGACCAAGCTTGGGTTACTAAAGAATATGAAAACGGGGCTAAAACAGTTAGTTATAAAACTGATTGGTTCTCTTTAGAAATTGATGGTATTACTGCTGGACAAATAGGTGGAACTGATTTTAATGTTAAAAGTGGAACGTGGGATATTGAACATGATGAACCATTTAAAACTTTAGTTTGTGCAAGTTCAGGATATTGTACTGTACCACCAAGTGGATTTAATAGTAGTCCAACGGAAGCAGCTTATGGTACTTGGGAATTTACATTAAAGAAAGTTAATGGGTCTGGTGGATTCGTGTTTATGTTTTCAGCTAGTGATGACGATGATTGGAATGCTGGAACTCAAAATGGATATACACTTCATATTGACAGTAATGAAAGAGTTAGGCTTAGGAAAGTAACCAATGGGTCAGCTTCGGATTTGTTTTATACAGATGTTAGTTATATAGACTTAAACACTTTTTACACTTACAGAATAACGAGAACTAATTTAGGGGAATGGACTGCTTACATTAAAGGAGGAGCTTATGTTGACTGGACTTTAATAACACCTTCCGTTGGAACAAACCCCGCAACAGAAAATACATTTACAACTGCCAATTATATTGTCTTTTCAGGAACAACTAATAATGTACTTGTATTGGGAGAGTTAGGAGGAGATAACGCAATTGTGAAAAGGGTTGGAGTTTATAATGATTGAAATGCATGAGAGGATGGCCACTATGGAAAATGAAGTGAAGAATTTGAAAGACTCCAATGATAAATCACATAAGGCAATGATGACAAAGCTTGATACGTTTATTGATACTTGTGATGATAGGTACGCACCTAAATGGATGATGACTATACTTTCATACCTTGCAGGAATAGTTGCAGTTGTAATTTCTGCAGGAGTAATAAAATATTTATGGTGATAAAATGGCATATGCAACAAATTTAAATTTTGTAAGATGGAGTGGACTAGGCATAAGAATAGTAGATGAAAATGTAGGCACTGGAGATAATTCAGAAACTGACTTTGATTTAGATAAAACAAACATTATCACAGGTGGTTATGTTTTAAGTTACGCAGCTTCAGGCTCAAATACATTCACCGCTTTAACTGAAACCACCCACTACACTTTAGATAAAGAAAGCGGAAGAATAGTTTTAGAAGCTGCAGGAGTAACTGCTTTAGGAACTAATGTTTTATACGCTACTTATTGGTACACTGATAATTTTAATGATGATGTTATTACTGATTACTTAACTGTTGCAGATGATGAAATTGATAAATTAACTGGTCGTAAATGGGATTCTCCTACAAGTATAACGGAATATCGAAACGGAAGGAGGAGCTTGGGATATCCAACTACAGATAGACCTTATCAAGCAGATTGGGATGCTCCAGACTTTATTGTTTTAAATAATTGGCCAGTAACTAAGATAGACTTTGTTCATTATCTTAATTTACCTGAATCCGTAGCTAGTTTTTTCAACTATGATGATACAGGAAGCACATATACAGATTATACTGATGAAGTAAACACAAGTACAGAAGCTCCATTTACTATGTTCGCAGCCGTACCTGCAACAAGCGATGCAGTTTATATTGGAAGTGATAGTATTTTCTTAGGAGTAGATGTTAATCTTTCAACATTAGGAACTGGAAGTCCAGCCATAGATTGGGAGTATTATAACGGAACGGCTTGGACAGATTTAACTGAAACCGATGTAGATTCGGGAGCTAGTACATTTACTGCCAATGGGAAGTTTACATTTAGTTATCCTTTTGGATGGTCTAAGACTACAGTAAACAGCGAGAATTATTATTGGATAAGAGGAGTAGTTGCAACTGGATATACTATAGCTCCTATTTGTGCAACTCTATCCATAAGTGATAATGTTAATGTTACTTTAGAACCTAGACAAATTTTATTCAAAGATAGTGGAGAACTTAATTTTGTAAATACCGAAGTTCCAAATGGTACATTAAATTTGAGAATTGATTATAGTTACGGAATGACTACAACACCAAATTATATTATAGAGTTAGCGGTTTTGATGGCTAGTGTAAAAGCTTATGTCAATCTGTCAGGAGGTTCTTATGACGATGCTACAAGCTATTCTTTGGGTAGTAAGTCGGTTTCTATTGGTGAAGCTTACGTCAATATCCGAGAAGTTATTTCACAATTCAAGAAAAGAATCCAAGAAATAATGGATATGATTGGAAAACGGGTGGATATAAGAGCAATATAAAATGGTTAAAACAGCAATAACTTCAGTACATGCAAAGGTAAATCGTGCTTTAACTAAAGTTATGATTGATGAAGTTTTTGGTAGAAGTTTAACTCTTCAAGTTGTTACTAGAACTGTTGATAATTGGGGTCAGTTAAGTGCTAGAGCTACTGCAAACACTACATTCACTGGTGATTTACAATTCGGTCTTGATTTAGACCAGCGATATATTGAGACTGGTGTTGTTGAAGTTGGTGATGGAGTTTTGTATATTCATCCGACTGAATTAAGTACGTTGCCACAACCACAAGACAGACTAATTGATGGAAATAGCGAATGGGAAATTGTTAGTCAGATTGAAAGTCCTGAACTTGGTGGAACAGTTTGTCATTATAGTTATAGGTGTAAGAGAAGAATTGAAGCCAGTGATGTATAATGATTTACTTATCTATGGACAGATGGGGTAAACTTTGTAAATTATGCGGAGCTTTAATGATAGGACTTAAATGTCCTGAATGTGATAAATATGATACTAAACCACGAAGGTCAAAGGTACGAGATAACTAATTGGAAAGAGTTCCAAAAGAAGTTATTATTAGCTGTTGGTTTTCAAGTGGAAGCTGAAATTAACAATCAAATTAATAGTATGCGGTTGGTTGATACAGGCACTTTTAAAAGTAGAACAAAAGCAGAAGTTGTTAACGGAGAACTGATAATTACAAATTCTGCACCTTATGCTAAGTATTTAGAGTATGGAACACTTGAATACTTTAGGAAATTTGGGAAAGAAAGTTTTCCTACAACACCAGACCCTAAGAAAAAAGATATGAGACCAATTCAAAGAAAGGCTTTTCCTAGAGGAATGCAACCTTTCGCACCATTTAGAAGAGTGCTTTACAACCAAAATAAGATGGCTGAACTGATAACTAAAGCGGTTAAAGGTGCGAGTCGATAATATTATTTAAATACTTTAACACTATTTGATTATCTATCCAAGATGGATAATGGAGTGTCAAGATGACAAAAGCTAAAATTGAGCCAGATAGAATAATTACGAACTTCTTACGAAACAATTTAACAGACCCTAATGGTTCAAGAAGCGGTCAATGGATTTATCCTGATTTTCCAAGAGTTCAAGGACTTGGAGATAATTCATTTCCTCGTATTGGAATCACACTTCTTTCTGAAAGCAGCGAATATATGGGAATCAATGATGATGCTCAATTTGAAACAATCATAGTTCAAATAGATGTGTTTGCAAAAAAAGGAAATGGTCAATCAGTAACAATAAGTGACGAAGCCATAGGAACAGTTAGTTCCAGTTTTAATTCTAATCGTTTAACTTATGAATATGTTCCAAGCTCGGTTACTAATATTAAGCATAATGCAGTTAGTTATGGAACTGTAACAAAACAAAACACTAACACAGATTTTAGTACACCAGCAGGAATGAGTGGTGACGTGATTGAATGGGCAGAAAGCACAGGCGACTTAAACTTAAATGCAACCGATGTAACTGCAGATGATGGTGAAGCAATAACTAGCACTTCAGTTATTTATTTGGAAGGTAAGAAAATGTGTCAGTATCTTGCAAGAGAGATTGTAAAGGCATTCAGAGGAAGTTGGAGGACGGATACTACTCTTAATGGTTTATTCTATCCTATAAAGGTGAACAATTTTCCTCAACCGTTAGACGAGGAATTAGGAGTATTTAGACAAACTCTGGAATATCAATTTAGAGCATTCAATGCTGGAGAGGGATTATAAAATGGTTAAAAAATATGTTAAAATAAAAGGAATGACTCCTGCCTTAGTTGAAGAATCAGAGATTCCCAACCTAATGGAGAAAAAAGTAAAGAAGAAAAAATCCAAGAAGGAGGATAAAAAAGAAAATGGCAACGATTGAATATTACAAAGGATTTGATACTTACGTTATTTATGGAGAAGAGTCAGTTTATGGAACAGCAGTAGCTCCAAGTACAACTAACTTTCCAGGTAGAATCCAAAACTTCACATTATCAATGGCTAACAATAGTTTTAGAAGTCAAGGATTAGGTGATGGAAGAAATGCAACAGGTGTTTATTTAGGGCCTTTTGATGTTAGTGGAAGTATGGATTTTCAAATAAGTGACCCAACATTTTTACAATACGCTATCGGAACAAGAAGTGGAGGAGGAACTTTAGCAGACCCTTACGAATTACAAGAAGCAGAGAACATTGGTTTTGATGCAGCAAACATTCCAAGTCTTACTTTAGAAGTTGGAAGTGAAGGAGATACAGTTGATGATGAAATAACTGTTAGTGGTGTTGTACTTAATGGATTAACAATAACAGCAACTCAAGGAGAAATAATCACTGCGAATACAGATTGGGTTGGTCAAACAGTTCTTACAAGTGCTACTTTACAATCAGTTAGTGCTCAAACAGCTAAACCTTGGTTGTTCCACGATGCAACAGTAACAGTGGGAAGTGACACATTGCAATGCACAAGTTTCTCAATGACCATTACGAATAACTTAACTCCTTATAGAAATTTGGGAAGTAGATTAATTGCTCAACCAAGTACTGGATTAAGACAATATGATTTCACAGTAACTGTAAGAAAGAAAACAGATAATACTGCAAGCACTTTAAGTGGAATTGAATTAAGAGAATTATTCTTTGGAGCAGCATCAGCAACAGCACCAGCATCTGGAATTTCAAATGCAAGTAGCACAGTTAGTCTTGATATTAATGAAGGAACTGGAGCAAGTGGTGAACGAGTTATGAACATTGACTTGGCTAGTGCATCATTTGATAGTTGGAGTGAACCAGTAGAGTTAGATGGGGGAGTAATTGAAGTAACAGTGACTGGAATAGCATTAAGTGGATTAGCTGATGGGGGAGTAAATGTTCCAATTAGATGGTACACAATATCATAAATTTATTATTTTTTTTTAATTACAAACGACAAGATGTCAGGAGGAATCCAAGATGGATGAAAATAAAATAAAGTTGAGTTGCGGAGAAGTAACTCTGAAGAAACCAAAAGCAAAACATTTCTCCCACGCTATGGAAGAAGCAGAAATTAGCAATGGAGAATTAAAAATGACTAAGATGTTTAATATCTTATTGCCTTTTTGTATTGGACAACACCCTTGGGGTATGACACCAATCAGAAAAGCTATTGAAGAATTAAGTGTTGAAGATTATGTTTTGTTATTTAATCAGATGAAAACTTTGATTAATATAAGCGGTGATGCCTCGGGAAAATCAGAGCCGCTGTCAACCGAAACAGACTCCCTGAAGAGCAGTGGCTAAGAAAAAAATTTATCTACTACTTTTTCGTAGACAAGGGAATAACTCCTGAACAAGTTGATGAAATGAGGCAAGAGGATGTAGATGCCGTCTTGCTTATCAATCAATATACTGCGGAAAAGCAGGAAAGAGAACAAAAAAGGCAACAATCAAAATGGTCGAACCAACAATAAAAGCAAAATTAGTACTGGATTCAAGTGGAATGAAAGGAGTAGCCGCTGGAGTAGGCGGTGGAACAGGAGGCGGTGGTGGAAGACAACAATCTGCTGCTGAAGGTATCAGAGGAGTTTTACATGGATTGGATTTTCCAATAGTTGGAGATGTTGGTGCTTTACTAGCAGGAGGAGTTTTACTTCTTGAAAAGATTGCACAAATAATGAAAGCTGGTTTTGATTTCTTAACCAAATCAAGTCCTATCCTAGCAAGTTCTATTAATATTTTAAAGAAAAGTTTTGAAGTATTATTAAGACCTATTGGAGATGCTATTGGATTATTTATTAAACCTTTTGCTATTGCAATGTTAAGATTTGCAATTCCTATTTATAAAAAGTGGAGAGAGTTCCTTAGTTCTGATAAATCACAAGAAGGATTAGGACAAATCAATGAAGGAGCTAGTCAACTTGGTACTGGAATAATCACATTAGATTTTGATATGGTCAAAGAGGGATTTAAAAATATAGTTGGTGGAATGAAAAATTTAGCAGTTAGTTTCTTTGAATTTAGCGGAAGTGAATTAGTTAATTTTTGGGGAAAATTTAAAATCTTTATTTCTGATGCTTGGTCTTTCTTTAAAGATGTTTTCGAGAAAGTTACAGACTGGTTAGGTGAAAAGGTGGATGCTGGGTTTAGATTAGCTTGGAATTTATTTTGGGATTTCTTACGAAAAATAACTCCTGAAAGTTGGAATGAAGCACTAAGTGGAATACAAGAAGCATTGTCGGCAGCGTGGGAAAGATTCACTGAGGTTATAAGAAAATACCCAAAGTGGATGATAGTTCTTGCTCCAATGGTAATAGCTTTGGAAGGATTATTTGCAGCGATGGATTTTCAAGGAATGATGGATAATTTAAAAGCTAAGTTTGAAGAAACTTTTCCTACATTAGCAGCAGTTATTGCTTCAGTAGAAAAAGGAGGATTATTTACTGCGATATGGGATGGTCTTAAAAAGGTCGGAGAATATGTTGCTGGGGCTTTTTTAAATTTTTTCAAGGTAATGTTTACAGCAGCTCAAATAATATTTACAAGTGGTGATAAAAAAGAAGGTCTTCCTGGTGCATTATCTGAAACAGATAAAGCGTTGACATTAAGTACTGCGGGGGTTGGGTTATTGACTACTGCTTTATTTGGAATACCTACTGCAATTACTACAGTCCATACAATTATAACTAAGTATGAAACTGAAGGAGATGATGGGGGGGATTAAAAATGGTTAAAGAAGCAGTTCAAAGATTAAAAGAAATGAAGGAAGAATTTGAAAATCTTGATAGGACATTCACTACAACAAGACAAATTAAAGTAAATGTTCAAAAAATAAAAGAGGAAATAACTGAAGACCTCAAAAGAGAATTACAAGGTCGTAGCAGTTATGGAATAGGAATATAAAATGGCAACACCAACCTTAGCTACTTACGAACTGGACAATGTTACTAACATCTCTTATACTAAAGATGCTAACATAATTCCATTACCTTTTCCAGGAGGAGATAGTTCTGCGACTGAAACTTGGGATTTATTAGGAGTTACAAAAGTAATAACTATTACTGGAACTTATATTGGAACAACTGCAAATGTTAAGACAGATATTGATTTATTGGCAGCACTAATTGATGGTGACCAAAGTGCAAGTGTAAGTTTAGTAACCGATGAATTAGGCACTATCTCAGTTAAAATAAGTTCCTTTGATGTAGCGTGGGACACCTTGAATAATAAAGCAAGATATACAATTAAAATGATAGAAGGAGCATAATGGTACGAATAAACACTTATGTAACAATCAATGGAGTGAATGTAACAGCTCGTGTTATTAAGTGGAAATTTGTAGATACATTTGGTAATGAAATACCAGATGCAACTTTAACTGTTTCTAAAAATGTAGTTCTTGACTTAACTGTAGAGAATGGTCAAGAAGTAGTTATTCAAAGAGGAACGACCACTGGTCAAGAAAATAATGTATTTAAAGGTAATGTGGACACATTAGTTAAAAGTGGTGGAACTTATATTATTAAATGTAAAGATAAACTTATTCAATTAGTTAAGGCAGATGTGAATACTTCTTTTGATAAAGATATTGACACGGAAGCAGGGGTTGGTTCTGCAATAGCCAATACATTAATCACCAGTTCCAGTTATGGGAATATGAGTACCAACTCTGGAGCTACAGTTCAAAGTACAGGAACATCAATTTTAATTCAGAAATTTGTTTGTAGAAAAACAGATGTATTTGAAAGAGTTAAAACGATTGCAGAAATATTTGATTACCAGATTTATTATAATTATGATGATGATTATGTTTATTTTGAACCAACAGGTTATCAGACCAACTCTAACGCACTAACTGTTGGAAGTAACGTAACAAACCTGCCTAATTGGGAATTTGACAATACACAATTAATAAATCAGTTAAGAGTGGAAGGTGCAGAGTCAGTTGTTGAAACTACTGAAACCCAACAACTAGCTGCGGCAGGTGTTGGAAGTTATAACGTGACAGATTTTACTTTAGCAAATAGTCCGTTTTCAGTTAAGGTTTTTGTTGATGCAGCTAATCCCCCAACAACATTAAAAGTTGGTGGAACTGTGGATGCAACAAGCAGTTATGATTATAGTGTGGATGAACAGAATAAAAAGATTATTTGGAATGGTGCTCCAACAGTTGGACATTATGCTCAGATAAAATATTCTTATCCAAGTCCAATTCCAGTGCTTGTAAAAAAACAATCAAGTATGACCAGTTATGGATTAAGTGCAACCACAAAACACTTCTCTGATATTCGAACTGTTGAAGATGCAATCAATCGAGGTAATATTTTTTTAGATACTTATGCAGAACCTTTTGTTAGAACTAAACTTCACGTTCCAGCAATCACTAATGATTACAGAGCAGGAGAATCAGTTAGTGTTGTGGATGGAATTAATAATGAAAATAGAACTTTAACAATTAATAAAATAGTAAAAACTTTTCCTCATAAGTTTGATGTGATTCACGTTGGAAATAAAGAATATGCTATGGCTGAATATAACAGGTTTACTCTTGATAGGATTAAAAGGTTAGAAGAAGAACTAAGTAAGAATGATGATATTTTGATTCAAATATTTGATCAATCTAGAAGCTTTAAACCTAGAAGAAGGTATTTTCAAGTTCAAAAACAAAGCGTAGCTGGAGATACTTTAATTTGGGGAAACAATACTTATGGTATTTGGAATAGTTTTAAATGGGGAAATACTGCTCAAGCAAGTTTTGTTTTATCAAGTTCAAGTTATGGTATTTTAGGAACTTCACAATTAGGGAGTCAAGCAAGTTCTCCAGTAACAATAAAATTAGTTCAAGGAGCAATGACTTACGAAGAATATTGTTATGATACCGACTTTCACGATGCAGTTAATTCAACGGCTACGTTTAGCACAGTAACCAAAGACATAATTTTCGAATCAAATGAAATATGGTATTCGGATGTTATTGATTTAGGAACTACGCTTAGTTGGGTAACAGTAGATTTAGGAGATACTATTGGAACTTTGGTTATAGAAGTAAGTTCAGATAATAAAGATACTTGGCAAACTGTCACAGAAGGAATAAGAACTGTGGTTACAACTTCTGACGGATTAGGAACATACGTTAGAATAACCGCAACTGATGGAGATTCGATTTTATTTGGAACTGGAGGAATAGGTTTCCCGATAGTTTTCGGAGCAGGATACATAACGAATACTGAAGATTCAAATGGAGTAAACACAGCTCCAGCAATCAAAATCTTAATGGAGGAATAAAATGACTTGGTATGAAACTCAAAGTGCAGCGACTGCGATTACTTTCGCAGAATGGAATAATATGGTTACTTGGGGTGAGAAGAATTCACCGACACATCCTTCTGGAGCAACTGGAGATTATGTTTTATCACAATCCTCTGCAACAGTCACGTTGGATAGTACAAATCACATTGTTCTTTGTGATACTACAGGGAACGCAATAGGAATTACTTTACCTGCTGTTTCAGCGAATATTGGACAGAGATATATTGTTGTCTTTAAAACTGATGGCGGAAACAATGTAACAATTAGTTGTGCTGGTTCAGATACTTATATTGGAGCAGGAAACCCAGCTGGTGGTACAGCTGTGGTATTGGTAGATGCAGACGACTATTGTGAAATTGTTGCAATAGCTTCAAGTACGACTAATTATTGGTTAATACTAGGGCTTGGTGGAACAAATGCAGGAATCCCATAGAGGTAATATAAAATGGCTAATGGTTCAATAATTACAGATAGCGGAAAGAAAATAATATTAAATAGGAGTTACAAGGCAAGTCCAGATTATACAGTTCCTACTAAATTTAAGTTAGGGATAAGTAATGGAACTCCTAATGTTGGTGATACGGATTTGGATGATACAATTCCAATCACTAATGGAACTGTTAATGATGATGGTGATAATACTTTAACTGGAAGTAGTGGTGGTAATAACACTACAGATAATACTACAACTTACAAAATTGGTGGGGGGGTTAGTGATGATACTTCTCAGAATTTAATTGCTAATGTTAGTAATGCTACTAAAATTTGGACTATTTCAAACCTTGCAGCTAATGGAACTAATGTTACTTCTACTTTGTTTGGAGGGGTTTGGATTTATATTAAAGACGCAACAGCTTATGCTAAGTTTTTAAGTGCAGGAACAGCATTAACATTAAAGTTAGGCTCTGACTCAAGTAATTATTATTCAATAACCAGAACAAAAGCACAATTAGCAGTTGGTTGGAACTGGGTAGCAGACCACGATACAGCAGTTAGTTCTTGGACAGAAACAGGAACAGTCGCTGGAAACGTGGACACCTACATAATCGAAATAGTAACCAACAACGCAACTGATACTTTTGTTGCAGGAGATGTACTTTGTGATTTGTTAAGAACTTGGAGCGTGGCAAACACCACTAAAACATTTGAAACAAGTTATCCTAGTTTAGACGAAACTAATCACGAAGTTGAAATAAGATGTGCGATTAGTTCTGTTCAAGCTAATGGATTCGACCTTGACGGGTTTTGTTTAGTTAATACGGATGGAACAGTTTTGATGCATTCAGAAGACACGTTTACTGACGAGAGTAAGAGTGACACTGACCAATTCACATTCATTGTAAAAGATAGGTTGATATAAAAATGTCCACACTAGAAGAAAGAAACAAAAAATTTTATACTGAAAAAGGACTTGCCTCCATGAAACAACGAATGAAATCTTTCGTTGAATTATACAACGGGAATGGAGAAAAGTTCGGAAAAGTTCACATGATGTTTGGCTTTGGAAATTTTATGATAAAAGATCATGCTGAGTGTAAATCTAGAATAATTGAACTAGCAGAACTAACTGGCACACAAGTCAGTGGAACTATTGAGGAGGAAAAAATGACAGATGGCACAATTAATAAAAAAGAAAGGTTAGAGGTAATTTAAAATGGCATATCCAAGTTTTACAGTAACAAATGATTTTACAAATGGTACTTTAGCAGATGCTGATGAAGTTAATGCTAACTTTGCAGATATTGAAACATTTGCTGATGGAGCAAGTGCGGTAGGTGTTCCTGCAACTATTGGAATATCTCCAATAGGAAGCATTGTAGCATGGGCAAAAACATTATTAGAAAAAAGCAGTACTGGTTCACAAACCAACACTTCAACTTCTGCAACACAACTAATTGATAGTGCAGCAGATTTTGTGAGCGATGGAATAACTGCAGGAATGATTGTTCACAATGAAGATGATAACGAGTTTGCAATAGTAGAAACAGTTGTTGACTTAAACACTTTAACTATAGTTAGTGATTTGAATGCAGGAACAGCAGATGTTGATACTTTTAGTTTAGCAACAGGAATTAATTATGCTATTTATGCAACTCCTGAACTACCTGATAATTGGCTTGAATGTAATGGTCAAAGCGTAAGTGATTCTGACTCTCCTTTTAATGGGACAACTTTACCGAATATGAATGGTACAGGTGATAGTACTAAAGGATTTATTAGAGGAGTTATTGGTGCAACCGATTTAACTGTAACTGATCCAACACATACCCATAACGTAACTGTTCCTTCTGAGTTTAACCATACAGGAACAGGAAGTTCAGCTTATGTTGGACAAGACGGGACATTCTCAACAACAACATCAAGAGCAATCCCTCCATACGTTGAAATGGTATGGATAATCAGAATAAAATAGAGGTAAATAAAAAATGACAAATAAAGGACCATTCGCAACAACCCCTTGGATTGATGGAGATGTATTAAACGCTGCAGATTTAAAAGATGCTTTTGAACAACCAATGGTGTGGTATCCAATGGTTGGAGGAGATTTAACCGCTGATGCTCCACGTTCAATTATTGGACACAGTGCAACAACTTGGTCAGCACAAGCTGGTGGAACAACATATCAAACAACGGATAGTGGGGGAAGTTGGTCAACAGTTAGTTCTGTTTTAGATACAGACGCGTTACTAATTGAATGTCGAGCTACTGCAACATTAGGTTTTGGTTATGAAACAGTTAGTGCTTCTTCAGAATGTATTTACACTGCTGATAGTGGAGCTACGTGGACTGCTAAAACAAATATACCTTTTGCTAATTTTGTTTATGATGTAAGTTTTCCTGCAAGTGGATTAATAGTTGCTGGAGGAGATGATGGCGCAGTAAAAAATGTGGTTTTCAGTACAGACCAAGGAAGTACTTGGACAGATGCAACAACTCCACCGACAGCAACAATTTACGCTATTGATATGTTTGATACTAGCACAGGTTATGCAGTAGATAGTAGTGGTAATATTTGGAAAACAGCTGATGGTGCAGTTACTTGGACGGACACAACAGATAATGTTACTTCTGCCGCATCATATTCTTATATGGGTATCCATTGTTTAACTGCAGATATTTGTGTGATAATAAGCACAGGCAGACTTTACCATTATACTAACAGCACAAACACAGTAACTATGACAAGTTTTACTAAAGCATATAATTGTGCAAGATTTACTGAAACATCAGACGGGACGTTGTATAATCATATGCATGATGCCAATGATGGATGGTGTTTAATTGCTAGTTTTGACGATGGGCTTACTTGGAACATGGGGTCTCACCCGTTAGATGACGCACGAGCATTTTCTAATATGTTTTCTGGTCAAATGGTCGCTAAACTAGGAACGACTAATCAAGCATTACTTGCTCCCGATGGTCCAATAATAAAAATAGGAGCTGATTAAAAATGATAAGCACGATTAAGTACTGGATAAAATGCGTGAATGAATATCCTAAGTTAGAGGAATCTTACCAGTACTTAAAACGTGAATGGAGTGAACAATTACAAGTGATTAGGGATTTACACACTGACTCAGAACAAAGAAAAAAACAAATAGAAGTTTTAAGGAAAAAAGTACCTAACACAAAAGAAGAAGAATTTTTCATTAACAAACATCCTAAGAAAAACATTAATTATTTACGGTACGAAACAGACGATCAATACAGTATAGATGTAAGATGTTTCAATATGCCGAGTTATGCTTACCCGAAGTTCAAAGGTAGTAATGATCAAAAGATGCGACAAATCTTAGCATGGGTAATTGAAAACGTAACTTATGTTGGGGATAAAGATGAGTATGACTATGATGAGTACTGGGCATTTCCTTATCAAACAATGAAAAGAGGAAAGGGAGATTGTGAAGACGGAAGCATACTAATCTGGAGCATAGCAATCGCTAATGGAATCCCTTATTATCGTTTAAGACTTAATGCAGGTTGGGTGAAAGAACCCTACGGGACTAAAGTCGGTCACGCTTACGTTACCTACTTCAGAGAAGAAGACAACAAAGCAATAGTCCTCGACTGGTGTTACTATCCAAGCTATGCTAAAGTAAGAGAAAGAAAAACTCATAAAGAGGAGCGTGATTATTATGAAATCTGGTGGAGCACGGACACCAAATATTCTTACGCAAATAAGAGATACTTGGATAAGATGCCCGAAGAAGAGTTTGAGGTTACTGCTA
>Ga0080013_1000865_pt1 | contig 41640 bp, 36 predicted proteins | sample ETNvirenome_6_85_FD_69236 | JGI IMG/M metagenome (GOLD analysis project Ga0080013, IMG submission 69236) | Marine viral communities from the Pacific Ocean - ETNP_6_85 (SPADES assembly) (version 2) | ecosystem: Environmental > Aquatic > Marine > Oceanic | place: Pacific Ocean | collected 2013-06-19 | reverse complement strand
AATCCAATGATAAAATGGTTTGAAAACTTTCTGTATGCCACTAAATGATTGAAATCCAGTTGGTGTCTTTACTTTTATATTGTTGTTTATTTTATACATTTACCCAACACTCCTTTAATATAAATTGTATTGTATAAATCCTCTATCCTCATCTCACCGATAACATCATCTTTCTCAACTTCTACCAATGTATCACCTCTAACGCACTCAAACTCAATTTTGAACTGTTGGTCAGACGTGTTTGCAATTGTCTGCTCTTTCCATACATCATCCCTACCAGGTACCTCAGACCAATGAACCTCTGTAGGAATATATTCGTTTTTATTTCTTTCAGCATCATGCCACATACGGTAGAAGTGGTTCATACCGTGTGGCGTGGAGACGATAATTACTTTCGTCGATTGGCCAGATGTAATAGTAGGATAAACAGATGCAAAGAAGGCATCAGCGATGTGATTAGGGACGAAGGCGAATTCATCGAGGAAGAGGATATTGAAGGACATACCTCGGACAGCACTTGCAGATGTAGAAGCAGCCAGAATCTTTGATCCATTTTCTAATTCGATATTACCTTTATTCCATACTAAAACACCCTGTTGCATCCACTTGGGCAAGTTCTCGTATGCTGTTGCAAGTCTTGCAAGAAGTTCTCTAGCCGTTGTAGCCTTGTTAGCCAGAATACCAATATTTACACTATCATTAAAGATTGCATAATGTAAGAGATACGATACACATGTGGTAGATTTGCCAGTTTGTCTAGGCATCTTACAGATATTGAATCTGTTTTTATGGAACCTTTCAATAAGCTTCTCTTGAAAATCATATGTCTTGAAAGGTTGTAGACCATGATCCAGAGTCACAATCTGAACATAGTTACGTGCAAAATATATCGGATCTTCCTTACACTTAATATATTCCTCAATCTGTTCCTTAGTGAACTGTATTGGAGTATTTGCCCGTTTTAGAAGCGGGTTACCCAAATAAACATCATTACTACTCATAATCTTTCATACCCAATTTTCGCTCCCCACTTTTTCAATCTATAATAAAGAGTTTGTTCTGAAACACCAATGACAACATCTGCGTCCCTTTGTGATTTATATATTACCCCTGAATTTCAGTCTCCTCCTGAACACCCATATACAACATAGGCTCACTTGGGTTATAAGGAGCTTGATCGAATCTTTGGATCTTAGCACCAGGATAGATCTTATCAAGAGCATATTGTGCTTCCTTTCTAGATGGTCTCTTGACCTCAGGGAAGAATAGTTTGATGATCATATACTTACTAAGCCATACAAATCCAACGATGTAGATATTACCGTTCTGGGTTACTCTTGCTCTCTCTTCTTCTACGTATTCTACTTCCTCGTTCTTAGGGAACCTACGCTTGACATCTCTCTCTGACCTCTTGCCAGCAGCGTCAGCACCCATTCTATCATTCATTCTCTTGACGCTCTTCTCAGCATCCTTCTTCATATTATTCATCTCATTATCATCACCATGAGTACCCTGTCTCTGATGATCAACAGCACGTTGAGTTCTGGACTTTAGAGATTCAAGAACTCTTTCTCTTTCAAAGATTGTTTCCTCTTTTTTCAATTCACTTTGCTTATCAAGCAATCTTTTTCTAGCAGCATCCTGCTTCTTCGTTGGGATAGCTGTTACAGGACCAAGTGAATCTGCTGGTTTGCCAGGAACCGCAGATTCACACTTAACCTTCTTCTCAGAAAGTATTTTTACATCCAATCCAGCAGCAGTGATTGCCTTTATTTGAGCTGCACTAAAGTTATTCCCTTGCATGGATATAAAGAGTTCTTTTACTTATTTATATTATAATCCTACAACACTGTAAGTATCGAGTTCAAAGGCGAGTGTCTTCCAACCACCACCTAGGTAGAGCTGGACTTTCTGATCTGATGTGTTGAATATCATTGCACCATTAGTGAATGATATGGTATCTCTTTGTGCAGTTGTCAGTGTAGGTGGATAGAACTCTGACGTGGCTGTAATGATACCAGCCGTGATGGTACTTGAACTTACATTTTCAGTACCACCAGCACCAGCATTGATACCTGTTAGGGATGAACCATCACCATAAAATTTTGTTGCTTGTACTGATGTGGCACCAGTTACAATACCGAGTGTAGAAATACCTGATACGACTAAGGTATTGGTTGAGACATTTGAGGTGTTAGCAAGACCGGTAATAGTAACTTGACCTTGACCTGAATCGACTGAGATATTAGAACCGGCTATGATGTTTGTGACAATACCTGTCATCCCACTACCATCACCTAATAATGTGGTGGCTGTGACAACACCGGCAGTTACGTTTCCATCAAAACCTAAAGAAGTAACAATTCCGAGAGAAACAATTCCCTTACGAGCCGTTATTATACCAACCGAATCAATATTAGTTACATCTTCATAAGTTACGGTTCCACCGATAGTTACATTTCCAGAAAAGGTTGCATTACCACCGTTCAGTTGTCCTATAAAAGTAGATACTCCAATAACATTCAGAGTATTGGTAGATACATTATGAGTATTTGCAATACCTGTAAGATTAGAACCATCACCACTGAATGATGTTGCAGTAAGAACTCCAGTTACTACATCTGTAATGAAACCAGCACCATTTACTAATTGATTAGTATTAGTGAAAGATGTTGTAATGAAACCAGCACCATTTGTTAGTTCATTATTGTTGGTTGGTATTGTAGGTGTATTGGTAAAATTATTATAATCTAAGTAATGTGATGCAGCTTGACTGTTCAACTGAATTGAATTGGTTGCAGTATCTGCATTACCAATAAGATTACCAAAGAAACTAGTTGCGGTTACAACACCAACGAAGAAACCATTACCCTCCGGACTCAGTGTGATTCCACTACCAACTAATATTCCACTTCTGGCAGTAATCAATCCAACCGAATCAATATTAGTTACATCTTCATAGGTAATAGTTCCACCAACACCAAGGCTACCTGTGAATTGAACATCACCATCAACATATAGAGATTTATCAGTTACAGCAGACGTTGTATTAATACCAACAGACTTGACAGTGTGGATACCAACTGAATCAATAGCCCACGTTCCTGCTGCACCAACATTACCAAATTTAAATAATTTATGCTTGTCTTCCCCAGTTTGATTTAAATCAATCTTGAGAGCCAATCCATCGAAGGCATTAATATTTGTAGTAATACCTGCGATATCATCAAGATATTGAAGTCTGGTTTCTCCACCACCACCTTGAACTTCTACCTTCTGAATGGTCTCGTAAACCATCTTACGAAGCACATCCAATTCCCGTCCCAGACGGTTTACGTCGTTTTCTTCTTCAGAGATGATTTCTTCTTTAGGAACAAGAACGTCTAGATTATCTTTCCACCTCTCTACGTTTTCGGAGAGTTCTTCTTGTTCTTGCTCCAGTTCTGCGATTTCTTCTTCAAACTTCTCAGCACCGGGAGAGGGTTGTAAAGGTTCTGGAGAGACAATATCAACTGATTCAACCTCTGTCGGTGTGTAGTTTTGTTTCCAGTCATCAGTCTTTACTGGTTCTTGTGGTTTATCGAAGAATATATTCTCAAATATTTTAGCATCTTTCTTGACTTTATCTAATTCTTTCTGCTTTTGTTTCTGCTTTTGTTTCTCACGCTTTTTTTCTTCCTTAAGACTTGTAAAAAGATCTCCAAGAGAGATTTCCCCAACAATATCTTTAGTTTTTTCTTTTTCCTTTTTCTTCACTTCTCCAATTACGGAAAAGAAATCCCCTAGATCATCCATTAGACAGAAACCGTAGGGAGCGCCATTACATTACCTTCAAAAACTTTAGATACTGTGCCAAGTCCTGAAGTGACTACAACATCATAATAATTTCTACCATCTGTGATAGAAGTAGTTACACCCACTGTCATAGCTAAACTAATGATACCTGTGGTGGATGTGATACCAACAGTAAAATCCTGAGAGATCTTCGCCTCTGGAAACTTTCTGACTTTAGCAACACCACTATATCCAGTTAGATTAAATGGTGTCTTATCTGGATTTTTAAGTTCCAAATCCTGATTAAAGTCAGTCCCCTTGTTAATTTGAATATTTAATCCTTGAGGTGCTATCATCAGTCTTTCTAATTATTTAGATCCTTGTTAACGTTCTTTAGCATTTTTTGAAGATCTGCTGTAGATCCAACAAAAAGTGCATTGTTTGTTACCGTAGTGGGTCTATCTTTCTCCTCGTTTACATCTTTCAATTTCTTCTGAAGATCCATCAACTTATCTGATGCATCAGATACACTTTTAATCAACTGACCTGCAACCTCATAAGCACGTGGCATCTCACTCTCCTGAGCCAGTTCTAGGATACCATTAATTGCTTCCTGTCCCTTTTCAATGATTGAATATAGATTACCCCTGGTGTAGTCATAATCCTTACGGATATCTTCATTGGAGTTTTCAAACTTTGCAAGTTTAGCCTGGGAATCATCAGACTTAACCTTCTCTATTTCAACAGGTTCAACGTCGAAAGTTTCGTTGAGCTTTTCATACTTATCCATAAGTTAATCTCAGAAAGTACTTCCATCAAATCCAAAATCATCTCCAACCTCAATCTTAATATTATCAGCCTGAGTGATATTGTAAACGGGTGACCCAAGAACGTGGTTCTGTAAAGGTGTCTTATCCTGTGATCTCCTAACAACTAACTTATTATCAGATACTGTTTCAACATACATCTCTTCTTGACCAATATAGATGTATGTGTTCTCCTTGATTGCGGAACCATTCTCAACATCAATAATGTTCTCGACCATATCAACATTCTCTGCAAGGAGTGTCGCAACACTTCCATCATAATCTTTGAGTGCTCTAGGTGTGACCTGATAGGTAACATCTCTCTCGTATCCACTTGATTTGGAACCAGCGATGTAACCAATAGTAGTCTTTCTGATGACGTCTCCAGATACATCCTTGAGAGGACCGAAGACCATAGTCTTCGCTGTAAATGTGAAAGTATAGAGAAGTGCTCTTCTTGTGTCGAAATTGCCCTCATACTCATCGGTCATCTCAATGTTCTCCAAAACAACAGGAACATTGACTACCTGATCGTATTCACCAAGGAACTTAATGGGAAGAGTATATCCAGGTTGAAAATATGGAACAATCTGTTCTGTAATCTGCAACATATCATCATTCAGTTTTGTATAAACTGAAAGGGTAATCGTCATGTTGTATGGGACAGGAAGAAAAGTCTTTTTTGCCTCAGAACCATCAGGTTTAGTAACTACAATTACTTGAGTTTGGGTAGATTTTCTCGATGGATCGTATGCCAGTGCTGTAAATTCAAATGACATCCTAGGTAGGGTCATTTGAACCGGATGATTCAAATCAGGGCTCTGTTGCAGCCGTGCAAGGAACTTTTGTGTGGGACCATATGCAATGGGAACTTTAATAACGCTAGAAGTATCATCCTGATCATCTTTCTTTTGGATCTGAATTCCATTGAACAAAGAACCAAAACCAATAATGACGGATCTAAAGATCTCGTTATAAAAATATTCAAACATTATGTTACACCACTATACACCTATTTATGGCATACCAAAAGGATTCGTAACTGAGAAGTCAATAATATTATCAGCAGCACTCTCAATAGCTTGATTGGAAGCATATGGATCAACACCTTCAGTATCAATACTATTAATTACAAAGGTTGCTCCAGAAGTTTCGCCCACCAAATATTCACCTGGTACAAAAGTACCTCCAATCACACCGAGTTGCATAAAGTTAATATTAGCATTCCAGTCCTTGACTCTTGCTGTAGTTCCAGAAGTAGAACCCTTAACTACTTCATTGAAGATGTATGTACCACCAATGGTGATGGTTGAACCATCTGGGAGTTTTCCAAGAGCTGCTGGTGGGTCAATAATAACTCCAGGTGTGGATTTGAAATTGTCACCACCACTCGTAACATAAACATCAGTGACAATACCTGCACTACTGATTGTTGTAATTCCTGTAGCCACATCTTCCGATCCAGGAATAAAGTTGTTGAATTTGTATTGCGTACTACTAAAGAATATATAAGTTTCATCAAATGTTGGATAGATACCAATCCGAATATCTGGATTTGTTCTATATCCAGAACCAGCATTTGTAATAATGACATCTCTGACAGAATCTGAGTTAGCAATACCAACAGTTGCTGCAAATCCAGTTCCACCACCACCTTGTACGGTAATCATAGGTGGTTCTGTATATCCACAACCAGCATTTGTAAGTAGGATTGAATTTACAACACCAGACTCACCTCTACATCCAGGATATTCATAAGAAACAGATGCAATACCTACTGCAGTAGTACCACCAGATGGTGCAGAAGAGAATGCTACAACAGGTGTCTCGCTAAAGTTCTTACCCATGTTGCTGATGAAGACATCATTCACAGCACCCTTAGGACACATCACTACTTCACCTGTCGCACCAACACCAGCACCAATAAGGTGCATGGTTTGGATATAACCTATTTCTGCAATCTCATCATCGATTGCTTCAATACCAGTGTCAAGAACCTCGTCTTCATATCTGAATAGCTCACACTTCAGTTCATAAACATAGTTCTTCTTGAGAGAGTAGAATGGTTGCTCATGTTCTACAAACTTAATCTCGAATATTCTGTCCCCAAGAGGGAAGTAAATAAGGTCACCCTCTTTTGGCCTTTCTGTAATTTTACCTTTAGTTAGCCCCTTAATCATAGGAGCCACATAATCTTCCCACCTCTCTCTTGAAATAGTTAATTCTAGATCATCTCTATTCTCAATACCAAACTTCGATAAGATAGTTCCCTGTCCCGAATAACCCTCATAGGTATTGACGTAAGCCTCTAGAGGTACTGCTGTTGTGAAGTCAGACTCTATTACCTCTCTGATGATTTTATTTGTAGTTGCATACTGACGAGGTAGATAATGTACCTCAATACCATACATCTGAATCTGCTCATTGTACAGACTCTGTAGGAGATTTTGTTCAGGTTTTGAACCGTTAAGAAAGAAGGGATTTAACATGTATTATCACCCGATAAGATCGAGAGGTGGTAATTCATATGTTGTTGGCATAATTTCTCTCAGTCTATCGATTTCAACTTGAGCATCATCATAGATCTGTCTTCCATTAAATTCAATCCCACCAGGTAGTTTGACACCCTGGAACTTAATAAGATTCATTCCCCACTGTCTCTTGACCAGTGCAGTGGCATATGGTTTTAGGAACGAGTCATTCCATACCCTAGTATATTCGACAGGGTTCATGGCTCTCCAACAATCAATAATGATGTATTGATCGGCACGAATTTCCTTCCAGTCAATATCAATATATAACCTATCTTGTCTAATGTTGAACCTAATTTGTTTATGTGTGTTCAGGAGAAAGTTCATCGTCTCCAGATACGACATAGCCATGGAGTATGACAATAGATCAATGGTTCCCCAATACTGGAGATCATTAAGAACCAACTGATATTTAAAACTGAACATATTTGAACTGCTCAGGGATTTAGCACTATCATATTGAAGAATCTTATTGACACCAATTACTGCGGGATCTAATTGAATATAATTACTATTCTCATAATACGTAAATGTGGTTGCAGTTCCTGCAACACTCGTTTCTGTCTGTGTAGTAACAATACCAACACTTCCTACACCTTTACCTGGAGTAGCGGGAGGTATTGCTAATCCTTTCTTTACATCGTCTTCGGTAATTTGATACTTTAAATATGTCTGCACTACACCATCATAGTGCCTCTCTTGCCAAAATTGAAGGGCGTCATCAATTAAGTCCTGAACCTGTTCTTCAGCGACATTGACTTCCAATACAGGAGCACCCAACTGTCTTAGAATGTACTCGGTAAATTCTTGTCTGCTACTAGGCTGCATCTTCGAGACCTATATTGTCTATTTATTTAATAAATCAGTAATAGTATTGAGCATAGATTTAATTTCATCAACATCGGATTGGATGCCGACAACTTCAGACTGAAGACTTTCAAACTTCTGTCTATCAGAATCCAACCTACTTCTACTTGTCACATAGGACTTGTATTCCGTATTATTCTTGTTAATAATAGCACCGGAATGGATGTCTCTAAAATAGCCATCCATCCCTTCTACAGGTAAGTAATCCATTATGCAAACGACATGGCTCTTAGACTCCTGATCATCGGTACATTCTGCATGTTGGTTGAGGTTCCGATGATCTTGATCCTGAAGGACCTAAAAGATTTAACCTCATCAATGGTAAACGTATATTCCTTATATTCATCGATACGTGGGTCAGGATCGTATGCATCAGTCTTAGGAACTCTGACGTCAGGTGTTCCATTGTTTTTAGAGATATCGAGGATTGCTCCGTTAGAGTCAATGTTCTTAAATCCGGGGAATGGAACAAAGATTGTCTCTTCTACAGGACCATTTTGATCTAGTGCGTACAACACTCTAATATCATTAAAGTTTGAACAATAAGCGTCAAGTTGTACTTTCAGTGATGTTGCAGGATTCTCAAGAAGTACATTCTTAGAGACATAGAAGAATCTATTAGGATCATCTTCTGTTCCATTCACTCTAAAGTCCTGAACATAATCGGATACAGGTTGATTAACCCTGTTCATTGTATAAACAACAGAAGAGTTGTCAAGATCAATCATAGGACTGATTCTTGGGTTATCAGTCGTCATGGTAAAGACCATGGTGAATGACTTCTTACCTGGGAATACATCACTATTCAACTGGACATCCTCGTTCTGAGGAGAAGCAATCATCATCGTACCATCAAAATAGTTCTTATCAAAGATGGTCATCTGCTTGTAACCAGCATCCAAATAAGACTCTTGATTTCCATCAACACTGGCAGAAGTGATTGTTCTAGCCTGAGCGATCAGATTAGTTCCAAGAGGAGTAATGGTCGTGACCTTAGGTGTGATAAGGTTGAATGCTAAGTTGTACTGAGCCTTAACGAAAGGACCACCAGCAGTCTTATCTTGATTGAAATAAAGTGGTGGGAATCCTGATGCATTGGCCGGTGCTCTATTCGTACCGTTGACATTCATTTGAACATCAACATAGTAATAATCAAGACCAATTGCAGGTTCATCCAACTCCGATTGATTTACATTCGCAAGTAAGTGGGTGTTGTTAATTCTTCTTAGAGAAACACCGTCCAGCTGATACTTATAGATCAACTCTCCTTGAGAGTGATTTGAGATAATAGTGTTATCAATACCTCTGGTGACACCAGTCAGGGTTCTACCGTTAACACCAGTATATCCGATGATCTCATCACCAACTCTTACATAACCAGGGTTAGTACCACCAACACCCAGATTTTCAAATGTCTCAAATTCGTCTGCTAAACCTTCTAGGGTAATGAATGTTGCAGTATCAAATCCATAATCTTGAGCAAGATTTGCTGGAATTGTATCACTCACTACACCACTAATCGTTGTTCTATTGACATTTGAGTACAGACCATGGTTTCTTTGGAAGACCTTAATGTAAGTTCCTTCATTTACAACACTGATGGGTGAAATTGGAATAACGTCGCCACCAACTCCAGAGTTCAGTTCGGTTGTGATACCGACACCTTTATTAAAGTATAATGGGTATGCCGAGTTTGTAGTAAAGTTACCTTGAACATTATCGAGAACTAGGGTATTATTACCAAGAATCGCATCAACAGAAAGTTGAATACCAGATCCCAGATTGACGTTTCCGACCGTGACGGGTGTGAGAACGTCCCCAACAACATAACCAGAACCCCCTGCCCTAACTGCAGCTGCAGTAGCTTTACCATTAGTGATAGTGATGTCAGCAGTGGCATTAATACCCTCACCAGTGATGGAAGTCAGGGCAACACCAGTGTAAATAAAGGCGGCGGCTGAAGGAGTATAACCAACACCAGCATTAGTGATACTATAATTACTAGTTACTGAACCAGCCATAGCTACGAGAGTACCCTCTGCTCCAATAGATTTCTGGAACACAGTATTACCTAACTCAAGATCTGGATCGGCAACAGTCGTCCCAAGCCCAACTCTAATCTCCCTTGATTTGATTGTCAGTCCATTAGGACCAACCTTAGACAAATCTGTGGGAAGAGGTGGATTAAAGAATGATACTGTACCTTGAGACTTGAAGTTAGCAGCATACAGATTAAACTTAAGGTCTTCATACTGAGATGGTGTCCATACAGATGCATTTTGTGACTTGAAGAGTGAACCAAGAAGTGGTTGTTCTGTAACTAGAACTTGTCCAGCCTCTGTATCACCTGATGTTGTTACATCAGCATCGCCAAGTCTACTGATCCATAATTTATGCTCCGTTGAGTGAGACAAGAAGACTAGTGCGTATTCAGTACCACCATTTAGATATACCGGTGCTTTCATCGTGATAGTTGTAGAAACACTTCCATCATCACTGAGGTTTATATCCTCAGGATCAATCGATATCTGAGAGAATGGTAGAGCTACAGCAGATGGTGTTCCAAGATTAGTTTCTCTAATCTCAAACAGAACAGGAATGTTCGGATCTTTCGCGTAGAAGAATACATCAACCTTAGTGAGAAATATACCACTCTCTTCATCGACCCAGAATGTTTGTGCGAGAGGATCCCTTCGCCGCCGTCTCCGGGGTGGTCGTGGTGGTGGTGGAGCCACGAATCTAGTACGTACCCTAGTACTAGTCGTGGTGTTAGTATCAGTAGATACAACCTGGATTGTGTTAGATGTAGCTGTATCGCCAATAGTTCTAGACTCTGTGGAGTCCTCTCTTCTAACAGTAGCATTCCTCAGAGATAAAGTAGCCTCTTGAGTTACATCAACATCACCTTGTGAATAGAATGTTTTATCGCCCGCGGTTGTTGTAACACCCTCAATAGAGCTATTAACACTACTACTTGTCAATCTGAATGTGGATCTACCAGTTTCAAATGTAGGGTTGGAAGGATTATCAGGGTTTGGAACGAAGTAGGAACCAATAACGGTACCAACTCTGTCACTGACCATTCTTATTGTTGTAACTTTTGCTTGAGCTCCACTAGATTGGCCGGTCAAGATCATTGATTCAGATACCCAACCACTAAACTCAGGAGCATCCTGAGATTGGAGACTAAACGTATCAACATTTAGAGTAGTGGATGATGCTGAGTATGTGGAAGGAATTTCTAAATCTCTATTATAGGGATTGCTATCATAAGTATCGGTAGGTATATTGTAAGGACCATACTTGTGGTTACTAGAGGCAACTCGGAATGTAATATTTGGAACTGTTGAACCATTAGTGATCGCAGAACCACCATCACTCATTGCACCAACTACAGCCTCACCAACCTCAAATGTACCATTGAGCATTTCAATCTGAAGTAATTTGGGCGATACGTAGTTGTTTACATCTACATCATCAAAGAATGAGTAGACTCTTGTATAAGGTCTGAATCTTGTGCCGATGACGCTGATATTGCGCATCCTCATGAAGTTGATAATCTCTCTTCTTACAACTCGGTCACCGAGAGATTCGGTGTCAATTTGCTCATTAACGAAGAACTGTTTTCCATCTCTAGTCTGTGAAAGATTGATGGAAGTGGTCGCAGAAATATTATTTGTAGTGGTATCGGTTGTAGTAGTATTAGTATTTCTAACAGTTGTCGTTACCCTACCGCCACGAGATCTTGAAGTAGATGAAGAAGATCTTCTTCTTCTGGAACTACTGGAAGATTGTGTGACATCATTCGACAATGAGATGTCGAGATCAACTCCTACAGTCTGCCAAGAATTCCAGATAATCGGAGATACGCCAGATCTAGAACCATCAGCTGCTGTACTAATCTCTGCACCAAGTGCTTCTGCTACACCACGGAAGGAACCTTCCATCATGACTGAATTAGTCCCTAACCTATTAACATCAATCCATACATCTACCTCAGGAATAAGATCAATATCACCTTGCCAGAACTGAACTAAGTAAGGAGTTACGTTTTCAACTCTAGTTGCAAATGGTTGTTGTAACCAGAGATCATCTGTGTAGTCAAGAGAGAGAGCATTATCAGATCTTTTTATATTTGCACCAACAACCTCTGCAAAGTTTGCATCCTGGTTTGCATCAGAAGTAGTACCAATACCAGTGATTGTAGTAGTTCCTAGTTGGAGATTAAGTGCTGTAGTGTAGTGGGAGGGTCTGAGAACACCATTAGTTACATCGACACTATTTCTAACACCTGCAGATAAATCCTGAGAATCAGTACTGGAGAAGTTATCTACAAAAATACCAGCCTTGAATCTGTTCTGTCCGTTAGCATCTGCAACAAATGTGTTTAGGGTATTGGTTTCAAGTTGACTTAATGATGTATAATACTCAAGATTTTTAATTCTCTGTTCAAGTTTAGAGATATCACTCATCTGATATCTCTTATGATCAATGAACTGAATATTTGCGTCAGAAACATTGAAAAGATATGGTGGTAGATATACATTAGCAATGTTCATTACATTGCTTAAACTATCAGGAAGTCTTGGTGTATCGTCAGGTGCACCGTACAGAACTCCAAGAGCACCATCAGTATTGATGAAGATTCTGTCAACTCTAGGGAGATAATAATCATATCCCAAAGTCATTGACTCATCGGACGCAATAATATGAGGTGAAGAGTGTTGATTAGGATTAACAAAATTTCTACCTTCAAATTCAAAAGGTGATCTTCCTCCCTCTACTATTGGATAATTTGCAACTCTAAATCTTCCATCAACAATATCACAATTTCTAACACCATTTACCGTCTGAATCTCATTCCCATAATTGTAACCAACATACGAATTAACTGTCGTGATATCACCAGTGTCGGATGGATCATATGAAGACGCCGCATAGTAAATACGAACTTTTCTTGATGGGGCTTGAGCTCTTTCCCTTCTTATAATTCTAGAGTAATCGTAAAAAGTCTCTTTTTGACCATTAAAGAATTTAAAATCTGACGTAATGTCCTGGGAGCCAACTTTTACATTGGACGATACTGCATTTACACTGGAAGACTCAAAGGAGATGACCTCAGCATTTGCAAAAGTTGAATCATTCAGATAACAGAAGCATATTGCTGTATCGTCAAGTCTCTCAAGATAGATTCCTTTTGCACCACTAGTTTTTCCGACCAATACCTCACCAATAATAAGGTCATTGGTAGTAGCAGTGATACCATCCATCTGGGATAGTGTCATAAACGGTGAAGTGGGATCTTGAGTATTCTCCGACTCAAAAATACCATATATCCTGTATACATCAGGAATGTTCAATGAAATCTCATGATCCTGAACTCTTGTTCCATATGGCCAGTTACCAGATGTAAGACCATCATTCAAGGTAGTAGAACCGATACCCGATGCAACTTTACTTGATTTGTTGATGATCAGACTTTGAGCTATATTTCTGATCTTTGTTTTTGATGTTATATTAGATTTCCTAATCGTAGTAATAAGTTTAGTCTGCGTGTCATCACTACCAAGTCCATTTATTTGAACAGAGGTAGAACCATTAGTAAATTGGAACCTATCTTCTGTTAGAACTTCTGTTGCTCCATCTGACCTAATAAGGGTATACCTCTCCTCATCAAAGGGTAAGAAGACTTCATTGTCTTCTGCATTGATGAGCGGAGTAGAACCGTCAGTAATAGATGTGCTATATTGTCTTCTAATAATCAGTTCACTATCGATAAGATCTACTGATGAGACGTTAAGTTTGGGGAGGATACTAAAAATGGATTCATTATTGGCCAGATTACCTGATCCAGTACCACCAGTTCCTCTTGTTTGAAGGAGTTCAAAGTTCTGAACATTCTCAACAGATGTGGGGATTGCTCCATCACATGCACCATAGATTGATGCAACAGCTTCTACCGTAATATTTGTTTTGGCCACACCTACAACTTTATTCAAAGTTGAAACGTAAAATCCAGGTCTAGAATATCGGATGATATTTCCGGTAGAGACAATACCTACGAAAGAAAAGCCAAGATTGGCAGGAATAGAAATTAATGATTCACCACCAGACTCTGCAGATACGTTAGCAGAACCAAAGTTACGATTAATTGATTGTACTGTATCGCCGGTAAATGTTGCTGCAGTACCGACAATACCAAAGACTGACTTAACATCAGACATTGAAAAGTTTCTATCACTTACAATAAATCTTGCATTGTCGAGAACATTATTGAAAAGAAGTCTTTCACCTTTGAAAAACTCACCTTCTACATTATAAATTGTAAGAGTTGTAGAGTTAGTTACAGCTGTTTTAAGATAACCTTTCGCACCACTGGACTCACCTTTGATAAAAGTGGATACATTCAGAGTAACTGGTTCGTTAAGTTGAACGGTAGCGAACAGTTGTGTATCAAATAAAGATAGGTCCCATACATTTGTATTGGGGAGTACGGAATCATATGCTCCACTCTCCAGTACAAAATCATAAACACGTGCAATACCAATCTCCGCACCAGGAGCGGTAAGAGAATTTACGCCAACCCTTGAGTCTCTAAGACTGAGAGTCAATGAGGTATTGATACCAATGGTAGCAGAACCTGTAACTCTAGTGAGGTTAAGAGTAGGGCTAAAACCAAAATTTACAGCTTGATTCTCAGCATTCTTCGTAGTTCTTGGCTTTCTAAAGTCTACAAGTGTAGGAGAAATTGTCTCTACTTCATATCCCTTTACGTATGCTTTACCAGGAGATACCCTATAGATTCCTAAATCTTCACTAGGAGTACTACCAGACTGAGTAGTTTGGTTACTATTGTAGATACCTCTATTGCCCTCATTATCATTAAGACTATTCTTGACAGAGGTTACAAATTCCTTGACGTAATAGTTACCGGACTCATCAAAAGTTCTTCTCGCAAACTCCTTACCGAGGAAGTTATAATCAGTATTTTTATTAATAAGACGAAGAATTCCATCATTTACCTCAGATAGTTGTACAAAGTTTGGTTCATCAAAACTATCAAATGGTTTCTTAGATAGAGTTGTAGATATTTTTAATCTATCAGCACCAGGTGCGGTGAAATTATTAAAACCTTGAGCGTTATCATTTAGTTTGGGATCAAGATCAGAAGAGATAATCTCCTCAATAACATCTAATCCGACTCGGTAAGATGGGGAATTACTATATTGATCAAGAATCAGAGTCTGGGAATCGACATTGACAAAATATCCTCTCAAGTAATATACGCCCTGCCCAATATTAAATGATGAACCAATAATGGCTGCATTTTGTGGGATTGTTGTTGCAAATCCTTCTCCTGCAGAAATGAAGGTAGATGCATATGTTATATTTTTACTAGTCGTCAGAATTTCACTACTTTTGAATACGTCAGGGTCTGCATCAGAAATGGAGTTGTTCTCATAGTTTACGTAAAGTGTATATACTCCCCTCTCAGACTCTTGATCTGTGATATATGTAACGACCTTTGCAGTAACACCACTCGAAGAGCCAGTAATTGTTGTACCAACCAACTGGTCTAGATAGATACCCACTGGGATACCCAAAAATTCAGGTTCAATCTGAATTCCATAAAAGTTGCGTAGGTAAGTTAAATCCCCAGGAATAACTTTTGCACCTTCTTTGAAGAAATGGTTGCCCATTTCTTCTACCTGATTCTGCAGAATAGATTGCAGCCCTGTTAGCTCTCTTGCCTGAACAGGGAAACCAGGTTTAAATAGAACCTTATAATAATTGGATTGAGGATCAAAGTCGTCAAAATAAGGAGCGACATTGAGATTAGTTTCCTGTGGCATATCTCTTAGAATTGCAAGATAACTTTAACGTCTTCTTTCTGTGAAGATGATCTAGTAACAGAGGGTCTGTTATCAACATAAATGATGTCACCAGAGCGTTTTTGAGACTCTGGCTTGGAAACTCCAAATGTGAATTCCTGACCCAGGTAATATGTCCTACTATTTATTGTAGTAGAGACACCTGTAAATTGAACATCAATGTTCAATATATTACCAACATTTGGATTAATTTGTAAGCTACCAGATCCCGTAGGAGAAGCAGTAAATTGTAACTGCTCAAAACCAAACTTAGGAGAGGGATCTTGAGAACCGTTGGTATTGAGACCAGCTGTAGATCTGTCCTGCCAATACTTCAAAATACCTGTTGCTTGGTCATATGAAACAACCCTACCAACTGCAGTAGAACCTAGACCGACTGTTTGAGTAACAAATGCATCAGCAGTAAACGTTGCTTCACTATAACCAGTTCCTACAAGTTTCAGAGCATAAACCGAACTGGCTTTGTCAATCGTGAGTAATGTAGATGAATTATAATTTGTAGGATTTTTAACGATTCCTACTTGAGCAAATTGATTGCCCGTGATAAAATCTGGATTCTGAGTATCGTTTTCAAATCTAGCATAAGAAAGAACATTGTATGCTCCTAACTCACGATAGATGTCAGCACCATGCCCACCTGAAGGAGGTATGATAACATCAAAGATTGGATCAATTGTTCCGTTTGGAACTCCACCAGTTTCTAAATCTAGAGTTCCAAAAGAGTATCCATTACCTCCGTTTGACACAGTTACAGACTCAATCTTAGAATCATTATTAATAACAACTGTGGCCTCTGCACCACGTCCATCACCCAGAATTGGTACTCTAGTATAGGTAACGTTTGCAGTACCAATACCAACGCCACGATTTCTGATGGTTACAATTTTGATCTCACCGCTAGTAGCTGCATTACCTCTTACAGCATCATAGGAGTAATTGGTATACCAGTCAGTTGGAACTGGCATGTAGTTTGTAGAGTCAAACTTAATGATCTGATTTGGTTTAATGGAATATAGATATTTCCAAATATACCCGTCACCACTACTACCAGCCTCTCTGGGTTCTAGATCGGTAAAGTTTGGTTCGTCCAAGGAAGGACCACCTCTATAACTATTCTCAGGATTGGCGTTGTTAAACAAACAAATATAAACTTTAAACTCACTATTCACCACATAATAATTTGAATCGTAGATGTCAAACGCACCAGTTGGTTGAGAAGGATTATCTCTTGTGATGTCGTTTCTCCACATATCATATGTGGTTCCAGATTGCCACTGAATCTTTCTTATAACTTGACTTACATCTCCAGGGTTGATCTTTTTGAGAGCCAACATTGTGTCCCAATACCAGTCGGATTGATCCAAACTGTCCATTGGGGCAGGAGGACTGGAATTCCAATCAGTTTGATATTCAGTGGCGTTAGGAAGACCAATCCACGCATAATATGAATTATTAGTATTTTGTACCGAATCTACAAAATTCCTTGCATTCACAATGCGCAATTGATCCGTAATTATTGCTGGCATTTTTGTTAGACTTTTTTGTTATTTATTATGATAATGTAAGAGTCGTTGAACCAATTCCAGCAACACTAAATGAGAGTTGATCTCCAGAAAAACTTATTTGAACTGCTTGAGTAGAAATTCCACTAATAAATCCACCAGTTGCTGTTACAATACCAGTATTAAACTGAGACGATGCAGTGACTACCCCTAAGGTAGAGACACCAGACACAACTAGGGAGTCTGTTTGGATATTTGCAGTAACAGCAATACCAGTTAGATTAGAACCATCGCCAATAAAGTTAGTTGATCTGGTATTACCAATAATGGTGACACCATCAGCCCTTGTCTCTAATTTCTTTTGGTTATTATAATAAAGTTCAACACCAAAGTTGCTATCAGGGTTTGTTGCGAAAACTACAGCAGTTCCACTTGCAGATACCATGTTGGTATTATCACCAATAATGTTAAAGTTACCAATAGTGGTCTGTAAAACATTACCAGTGGAATCAGTATGGTATATATGGAATTCATCCTGATTTCCCATCAGAATTTTATTTGCATTACCAAACGTCAATGATGAACCAACACTTACTTGATCAATAAATGTTGTAATACCGAGATTTGTTGGGCCAGTAACAGTAAGGACACTCGTTACACCCAATGTAGCAACAGTAGCAACACCAGTAATCTTGAGATTTACGCCAGTTGCTTCGTCATAATTGAGATCTCCAGTACAAGACCAATCCCCAATCTGCGATGTCGGACCAATAAATGTAGATGGTCCTGTAACAACTATCGACGATGATGCTGCAGAAACCGTTACAGTTCCAAAGGTTGAACTAACAGATACATTATCACCTGCAACAATACCAGTAACAATTCCTACAGCTAGTGTAGACCCATTACCGAGTAAATCATATACCTCAGTAAAATTACTGTTAATTTTATCAGCACCTGATAAAAGAGTATCACCGGTCCCACTATTAGGACCGGTCCCCGTATTAATACCTTGGTATGCCATCTACAAAATCCTTTTGTATGTTTTTATTTATTTCAAACAACGTAGTTGTTGTTCTTTAATGGTTTCTCTCTCTGAATCAAAGGAGAAGTTGTAATACCGGTGTATGAATTTGGTGTAAACTCTAAAGCACCTTTTACAATTCTATTCAAGAACTGAATTTTACCCCAACTAAACTCACCCCAAATAATTTCATTATTATAAACACCACCATATCCAGTAGCACCGAAGGCAACGTTGTTAACTTCAATCCTTCTGAGGGCAGTAGTTCCAACACCAACTGAAGGCGAATACTTAATGACCGTAAATGCTTCAGCAACCTGATAGATACCGTCAAAGTTATTGACTGTCTTAGAATTTGACAGATTGACTGTGAACCAGTCTCCTTTCTTCAATCCACTAACAGTAACAGCAGTTCCTACAATCATAGGATCTCTCATGTAAGAGTCCTCAGGAATGTACAGTTCTAATGTACCAAGTCCACCAGTAGATTGTGCGTAACCAACAATTTGACCTTGATCACCAAAGTAAGAATTAACTCCAACATTCTCAAGTCTTACATTAGGAACTTCTACTTGTACAAGAGGTGCTTGAGTGTAACCAGTACCTGCATTTGTAATTGTGTAGGATGTAACTCCACTTCCGCTTACATTTGCTGTAACTAATGCTCTTATACCATTAGGATCATCAGGAGTAGAGATAGAAACTGTTGGTGTGAATGTAGAATATCCAGATCCAACCAAGTCTGCTGTGATAGATGTAACACTAGAAGACCCAATCCCGGTCGTTGCAGTAGCACCAACAATAGTTTTTTGGTCAATGATAGTAATTTTATCCTGATAATCTAAAAGATTAGTCTCATTTGTAGAATTGAAGAATGGTCTTGCAGTATCTGTATAAGCAAATTGACTAGATGTACCGACATAAGAGATTAGATATGATGCGGGTTGGATGAATGGTTCATACTCAACCCTATCCTTAGTAATAAACTGACCATTAATTACAATGTCGTTTTGCTGTTTACACCAACTAAGTGGCCTAACCAGCGATTTATTAGTTGTAACACCAGGACCATCATATGGGAAGGTTCTTACAGTATCTAAAGTTGTAATACCAGTCACAATTCTTGGTTCCTGATAAAAACCAAAACTTTGACCCTTCTTACCATCATTCTTGAGTTGTAATGTATCGCCAATCTTAACGGTTTCCAATATATCAACTAAGACAACATCAACATCTGGTGTTCCCTTATAGAACATAATCTTAGATGTATCACCCTTCTTAGGAGGTTCTGAAAATTCAATAACAGCACCACCATTGAATTTATATGCCTGATTAGGAACCTGGAGGATATCGTTAATAGTAACAATCAAACATTGTGCAAGATTGATTTGAGATCCATCAGCAACTTCAATAGCGAAGAGATTCCCGGTGATTGCCAGATTAAATTTCTTCTGTACTCCATCAAATTGATCGTCAAGTTGATCAAATACATCAAGTTCACCAACAGTAAATCCATTAAAGTTGTCACGATATACATCGGTAACTGTAAGTTGGAACTCATTGAATGGAATTCCAGGATCAGTTTGAATACCAGTAGTACCACCAATTGATGCTCTAAGGATTTCACCTTCTCTATATCCAAATCCAGTACTTACAATATTGAATGAAATAACACTAGATCCTTGTCCAACCACAATATCTGCACGAGCACCAGTACCAACACCAGAGGTTCCATCAGAATATACCAGTGGAATACCTGCATAAGGTATTGGTTCATCAATAACAATAACTGGAGGACTATTGGGATTAAGATTGGCACCAATGTAAGAAGTGGTGATAGCAACAACGTGCCCATTTTCAACAGTAGCAGTTCCAATATTGACCACAGTGGCAACACCAACTGTAGAAACTGCGTAACCCACATTTACGGTTTGAACACCAACCCGATAACCTGATCCGCTGTTACCGATAGCAACCGAGTTAATAGTACCTGCAATAGATACAAATACGGAAGCACCAGCACCAATTAGGGGTTGATACCCCAAACCTGGGGTAGAACCAACAGATATAATGTTACCACCTCTAGGTATAGTGGCCTTGTTAGGATCGTCTTCAGACGACACACTATCACCAAGATAGGTAATACTCGTAATGCCCGCCCGTTCTTCCAATCTAAAGTCACCTAGGGTTGATTGAGCACCTTGTGGTTCCTGAAGGATATTGGAGTTAAGGACGATAGCCTGTTGTGTGGAGAAACCGAGTACATTCGCACCATTTTGAAGGATAGTGAAATACTTTGATTGTCCATTGAACTGAAGTTGGATATTATCAAATGTGTAGTTGGTCTCATATGTATCTTGGTCACTATCCTCAATACCACTTCTCATAAAGGTTCTACCTTGGAAAGATGAGTATGTGGTGATACCAACCCAGTCTCTTTCATCAGGAGCACCAGTCGTTGTGCTCATAGGAGTCTTACCATAAGGTGCCTCAACAAAATGAACAGTATTGTCCACAATATTGTAATTACCACCCATAAGTTCTACTGATGACCCACTTACATGAGTTGCAACACCTGTACCCATTTGAGCCCTAAGGACTCTCAAACTGTTAGTAGAACCAACACCAATATCCTGAATAATCATCAATTCTTCATCAATCTTAATAATATCGTTTGCCTTAAAGGAACTGATACCAGCAACAGAGAAATCAACATCAAATACGACATTTTGTTGGAGAGTTGTGTTGTTTTGGGTCTCAGTAACAGGCGCCTGGATCATATTATCAATAGCAATAAGAGCTCTTGCATTCTGGTTGGTACAAGTAACTTTATGGAATGTACCAATACCTAGATTAGTTAAATCAATCAGAGTTGGAGGAACAGCTAATGCATCTGTTGCAGATGCAGCTAAACCAACATTAACATCATTAAGTTTGACTGCATATACAGTAGAAGGTAGTTTATCTGTGGATACACCCGCAATTACTGTTGTTCCAATACCAATAGCATTGGCTGAAGACAGCTGAGAGTTTTCATAGGAATATTTTAATTTTTCGCCAGTTACAAAGTAGTGGTTAGGGAGTTTCAAATAGTTATCGGTTAAATCAACTTCAGTATCACTATTTCCTAGGAATGCTCTTTGGAATATTGGTAAATTATCATGGAACATGTTAAAGTTCCTCTTAGTATCAAGCGCAGTTCCAGTATAATTACCAAATTCGGAGAATAGTACGTTATTATCAATTGTGATTGAGGAAGGACCAACGACATTATCGTAGTTCTTCATAGAGATACCGAATGCCCTTACATTTACGTCAATACTTGCAATTGGAGTATAAACAAGGTTGGTGGTAGAACCAGTCTTTGTAATACCGACTGTTCCAAGTCCGACATTGGTTACAATGTCACCATACTTAACAAAGTTCTCGTTACTAACCGAATCGAGGACTGCAACCTCAAACATTTCATATTCATTATTGGTTGTATCTGTTACCTGAACAATAAAGTATTCACAAGCAAAAGGATTGTCGTAATTTGCAACTAAATTGGCTGTAGGAGATACAGATGCAGCAATTGTAGTGTCGTAAGAAGAAAGATTGGAAACAATCAGACTTTCAGTTCCTACACCAGTTCCTCCACCTGCAATCTCAACAATACTACAGTCAGCAGTCAAAGCTGTTCCTACATTTGGAACAAATTCGACAATGACGTTAGAACCATCAATATATGTGTGATAAGTGCCAAAACCGGAGATACCAGCCAATCCTTGATTGTTATCAATATCACCATAATGGAGACTTTCTACTTTTGTTCCATTTTGGAGTAGATTCAGTTCATTAAAGAAATATCTCTGATTGGTATCTTCAAATTGGGCCAGAACTTTGGCAGATCTAACAGATGTTGGGAAAGTAACCACAGTTGTTGCAGTTCCAACAGGAATATCCGTAGTAGTGGCAGCAATAGAGACAATATTACCGATTGAGGTAGAACCAATACCGGCAATAATGGTAGATCCACTGAAGGTTTGATATGAGATCTGATAATTATTGTATGTTGGGAGGGTTGGGAAGAATGTTAGACCCCACTGACTAGTCCCAGCACCAATATAACCAAAATAACCTAATGGTATGCCATTATCAATAGTAGCATACTGACTCATGTAGCCATTCGTACCATCCTGAACCATACTGACAATGCTAAATTGCTTTCTGTTGCGCAATTCAGTATCTGTAACCAATGTGAATATTTTGTTCCATGCATACTTGTCATCAAAAAAGTCAACGATAGAATACTCCGTATCTCTAGGATTACTATTAAAATTACCACTAAAATCATCAATTCTCAGAACTCTATTACCTCTCGATTCAAAGTAATCAAGAAGAATTTTATTTTCAAAAATAATTTCATCCGAAATAATCTTATTACCTGAAATATTAATAGTAGTTTCTGTTGCACCGTCAAAATCAGGATAACAGTATAATGACTCTTCACCGACAATATCAATAACCGTAGAAATTTCTGTCTCAATTGGTGTCACAATAAGTGCAGCATTGTTATCAACCACAAGATCGGCAAATTTCTCAAATCCTGCAGTATGGTTAAGAGCACTTACTGGATCATTCCAAGTATCCAGGGGAACTCTGGATTTCAGTGAATATGAGAAGTTTTGGTAATATTCGTTATTGGGAATTACTTGTAAATTGTCATTTAACATACCCGAATTGGATTGCCAACCATAGACGAATGTCGCACCTACACCCAAGGCAATAGTAGAATCATAATCAATCGCAGATTTAATAATACCCTGAGTTCCAGATGTTTCTGATCTAAGGATTGATCCAACCTCAAAATCATCTTCTGATGTGATGAATAGATACCCACCTACATCGTCGAATCTTTCAACAGAACCTGTACGGTCAACATTGACTACTTTTTCTCCGGTAAAGAATGGTTTAATCTTAATTTCGGAATCAAAAATTGGGAAGTATGTTTTAGGTGTTACAGAACCAACTACCTGAGAAGTGACTTTGCCTGGAGATTTACCAGCCGCAATATACTTCTCAAGACTATACTCAATGTATGCGCCTGATCCACCCAATTGACTATCAAGGGCCACAACTTCAAACAATGGATAACCGTAATCCTCAGAGTTATAACCACTACCGTCTGTACCAAAACCAATAGCTACGTTTTCAACAAGAACTGTCTCTCCAATCTTGAAGGGCCACTCCGGAGGATCACTAAACTGCTTAGAGAACCCAAGACGAACAATCTTAGAAACTTCATTATAAGTAACGGAACTGATACTGAATCCGTTAGTATTGTTAATTGGAATAATTTTAGGTGAAATATTGCTGAGAGAGTGGGTGTTCTCAACAATGAATACATCACTATCACCTAACTCATAGAAGAGTTCTACATCGAAGATTTGTTTATCAGTGACACCATCAAGGACTATTAAATCAGGTGCCTGACTATAATTAACACCACCGGAGGAAATGCCAATACTCTCAAAACTACCAAGTGCTTCAATCTCTAATATTTGAGGAAGATTGGCCACAATGTTTAATGTATTATCGGATGGATATCCAAAACCAATATTATTAAGTCTTGTCTGTAAAATACCACCAATTGAAGTACTGGTTGGTTTCAGTAAAGCACCTGTACCTTTCTTACTATTAACTTTAACATATCCAGGAAGTGACTTATATCCAGTTCCGTTATCAGAGGATGTTAATTTATTAATAGGACCAACAGCCCGTTGAGAACTGGTGGTATATAAAATATTTGCTGTTGTCTGATCATAATAGACAATATCATCATCATCAAATGGAATGTTATAGTTAAAGGTCTCTGAAGTAACTCCAATTAGACTAAATCTACCATCAAACTTATTATTAAAGACATTCAGACTGTTATGCTCCAATACTGTAGTATCCTCAAAAATTCTTAGTTTTACTGGAGGAATAATATCAAAATTATCGGGAACGAACCCATAATACAAACTTGAGGGAATACTATCGGTAACATCAATATTAACAGAGGCGTCAGGAGTAACACCTACGGTACCAGATTTAGTAACTTCAAACTTACTAGTGGATTTGGTTGTCCAGAACTGATTGACCTTTTGGAAATCACTGTAAATATTCATATCAAAGGCTGCATAATCAATCCCCTTCTCAGTAAATGATAGTGATGAATCAGATAAGTCAAACTTTATCTTTTGATTTTTTTGAATATGAACACTTGGATTGATTCTAGAAAGTGTGGCGGTCTTGGCAGATCCAACATTGATAAATTTGGGGTTTTCACTTTGAAGTTCTACTGCATCTAAAACTAACTTAACGGTACTTCTATCAAAAGCATAGACATAGTACATCATCTCATCAATTAGGCCTTCAGATACAACATCGGCAGAATAGATGATCTTATCGCCCGTAATATACTTGTTATAAGGAACATTAAAGGTGTTTGTGATGGTATTGACTCCCGTCTGCGGAATAATGTCGGGATCAAATACGATTCTTCTATTATAGTCATTATACTTGACAGAAATAGTTTTTGTAGTAGTTGGATCTACGTCAACAGTGACAACATCACTTCTCTTCAGACCATGTGTTACTCCGGTGGCAACAGTAACAATGTTTTCCGAAACTCTACCACTCAACACTTCTTTAATATTAGTATTGAAACTGTGATAACTTCCAAGTCCTACTTTATCAACAAAGTAAAGTAATGCTCCAGCTTCACTATTGATACCAACGTATTGACCTACAGAATTAACACCAACTGGCTGTGTTGCAATACCAATCACATCTTTTGAGAATGGAATTGCGAAAACATTTCTTGATTGTGTTAGTGTAAATTCTGGAGTGTTGTCTATACCACTCCATACCTGAAGACTTGTCCCACCATTGGGATAATAAGTCATAGGAGTATTAAGTGGTAATTTGTGATCAGGAATCAGGATCTGTTGTGGATCAATTCTAACTTGTGTAACACCAATACCAGGGTTAGAGAATGTAAGTGTTGTAATACCACTTGTAGTAGAAGTTCCAATACCAACAGATTCGTTGGGTTGGAAATAATACTGTCTATTTGTTACCAAAGATCTTTGAGTTGTGATACCAAGGGATGTGAAATTAATCTTTCTGGGATCATCTCGTAAGAGTGTGCCAGCAACATGAGTTACTGCAAGTGTATTGTTGACTCCTCTCAGTACTCTGATTCTACCTGAAGGAGGATCAATGTTGAGAACCTTCATCTGTTCTTCCTCACATCTCAGAATATCGTTAACTCTAATAAAATTGGGTTCTAAGGAACCAGTGAGATAGACGTGAGTTTGGATACCAGTCTGTGTGTCTGTACCTACACCGACAGAAAGATACCATCTCTCACTACTGACACCAATAAAATATGCACCAGTAAAGTTTTTATAGAATTCTGAGAGGGCATCAATATTGATGATGTCCCCAGGTAAGAAGTTGTGGGGGGCAGATGTAAATCCAATAAACCCGTTTAGATTCAAATTGCCACCAAATTCCACATTAGGAATAGAAGTAGATGCAAGACTAATATTGTTTACTTCCTTACCTTTGAGTTCTGAAACTCTATAGGTAATATTTCTACCACCAGTATCAGTAGAATTAAACTCAACTCTATCATTTATGGCATAATCTGTACCAGCATCAATAATTTCTACCTTGTCAACAGAACCAATCGAAGTAGCTGTAATATCAACAGATTGATTTCTAACCAAATCTGAGTTGTAAATGTAATCATATTGACTATTACCACCATTGGTAAAGTAGAATTTGGTATTTCTAAACCAACTATCTGATGTTATATCGTAATCTATCTGATTGGAGGATGCTCTAAAGTTGAAAGCCTCTGGTAATGAATGATATTGGTTTCCAATTACATATGGGAATACTGGTCTTCTATACTTATTGAATGGACCTTGAGAATCAAGGTTATCAGATACTGTACAGAAGTATGCATACACACCATTAGGAAAATCTGGTGTAACACAAAATCTTCCATTTGAAACATCTAAATCTCCATCTGCAGCAAAGATGAAGTCATCAACAAAGAAACCGTTCTCAAATGCATTATAAGAAGGTCTATTGATACCAGTAGTCTTGAGTTTATATCCACTCTGCATTCTACGAATACCACCAGAACCATCAAAGTTTCCAAATCCATATGGTCCATATATTGGATTTCCGTCATAAGCCCACCCCAAGATAGGTGAGTGGAATTGATTTTCTTCCTCTTCTCCACCACTGTTTAATATAAGGTCAGAAATACCAAAATTAACATTATCCTCATTAAATCCATTAAGAGTAAAGAGTTCTTTTCTTAGTGGTCTAGGAGCATATAGTGCGGAATACTGTAGTGATTTGTTATTAATATTTTCTTGTACTACAGTATCACTATCTCCCAAATTACTGAAGTTCTTCTCAAATAAGTTGACACTCCAAGCTCTAATGTTAGCTTGAATTCTTGCTGACTGACCCGCAGCAGATACTGCAACTGTTGTCTTACCTGTCTCATATCCTACACCACCTTTAGATACAATAACCTCATTGATTCCACCAACATCATTGATGATAGGAACCAATACAGCAAAGTTTCCTGTATCACTTAGAATCTCCAGATTAGGAGGAGAGTTGTATCCTCTACCAGGAGAGTTAACAACAATCTCAGTAATTTGGCCGTTGTTGATAATAGGTGTCAATTTTGCCTTCTCACCTGCATCAAATACAACCTCGGGCTGTCTACTAAAGTCAATAATGGTAGATGCACCATATCCTACTCCACCATCTGTCAAGTTGATGGTTTCAATAGAACCTCTGAAGATTGGTTGTAGTTTTGCCCCATAAAGAAGAATATTACCAATAAATGGGTCATCATTAATCAGCCAGTTCGCTTCCTCACGTACAAGGACATAGTACTCATCAGACATTGCACCATTACTGGTAATCTCTGCTTCTCCACCATCAGGACCGGTCCATGCCAGAACAGCCACAGGAGTGGCTATATTTTCTTCAACAGGAGACTCAATAACAAACAGTTCTTGAAAATCTTCAACGAATGTCTTATCGAACGTTGCTGCAGCACCTTGCACATCAATAACAATTGGAGGATAGTTAAATGATCCTCTACCAGCATTTACAAAATCAATACAAATATTATTAGAGTAATAGAAGTTTCTATCGATACTTCCTGTTCCAATCCTTGTCAGACCAAACTCATCCTTATTGATGTATTTGACAAAGTAAGAATCTCTCTCGTTTAAACCTTCAACAGAATCACTAGAATCTGTTGGTTTGATGTATTTGACGACATCTTGTCCATTGTATCCATGATCAGGAATCTGAACATAGTTAGAAGCAGTGTTTACTCCAATAGAAGGAATATTTCTCTCTTTATTTTCATAACCAAAACCAGGATTAGTGACGACAACACTTGATACAACCTGTTTGAGCTCAGTTGCAACAAAATATTGTACACCATTACCATAATTGGTTATATTGACTGTATTAATCCCAGCAAATCCATCTGCTCTCGACTCATGGAGTGTCATGGAATTTTGTCCAGTAACAAATACAAAATACTCAGTGTTATTGGTCAATCCTGTAATAGTTTTTGTAGTTCTTGGCTCATAAATGACACTTTCACCATCCTGGAATCTGTGATCCGTGGAGAATACAATCTCATTAGTAGTTAATCTGACATCACTAGGGAAGTCAGCAATAAAAGAATTCTCCAGTTTTATGGAGATCATTCTGGGTTCTGCTGCAGCACCAAAACCATTACCACCAGTAATTGTAATAGTAGGAGCCTCATAGTAACCCATACCACCGTCTGTAACTTCAAGCCTCTCTAACTGACCGACAACATTACAGAAACCAGTGGCACCTACACCTACTTCATCTTTAATATAAAGAATGGGAGGACTGATAACATCATAACCAGATCCACCATTTGTCACTGTAAAGTTAACAATATCGCCGTAGTAGACACTATTAGATGATTTGTAATTAAGGAGCTCAAGTCCATTGACGAAAATACCAGTATAACCGGATTCAGTTAAGATTGTCCCCTTTCTACTGACAGGCTCAAGAATCTTTCTGTATAAACCTTGAGGTTTGATATTCTTACCATAGAACTCAAGATAACTAATAGATGCGTTGACTACCGAACCATTAAATGTAAAATATGTGCCTCTCGAAAGATCAGCTTTACCTCTAGCAAGTTTAATATTACTCTGATCAACACGATATACAAAATATGCACCAGATGCAATATCTTGGAAACCATTTCCTTCTGATTGGAACCATACAGCATCACCAGTGTAGAATCCGTGGTCAGGTAAAGTAGTGGGATTGGTTGGAAGTGGTAGATTTTGTGTACTTGAGAGATTTGCTGAGAACGTAATCTTCCTATCGTAAGGATTAGTCTCAAGATTGTAATATCTTGGGATAGAATTAGATGCAATCAGAGTATCACCACCAAATTTGGCATACGTGTTTTGAACGTTTGCAACAAAATTATTAATGTATGGCTGTCTAGTTGAACTACCTTTTAGAAGCTGATTTTCAAGATAAAATTGACCTGTTAGAGGAATGGGGGTATTGAATGTTACATTGACGGTAATATTATCAATGGTTCTTGTAATCTGACCCAAGATTGATACTGTCGAATCTTCATTCTCATATCTTACAAAATAACCTTCTTTAAAAAATGTATCGTCATAAACATTAAATTTATAAACAAAGGCATTCGGATCAACTACTTCCGTTTTTGCAATTTTAAACTTTGTCTTTACATTTAAGATATAATTATTATTCTTCTTACCGGGAGCTTCATATCCTAATGACTTTATTTGAATGGTGTCATTCAGTCTAAAGTAAGCCGTAGGATCATTACCAATAAAATCCTTCAAAGTATTAGTAAATCTAACCTTTATTTCTTTCTCAGTATTACTTCCCACGTATGCATAAGAATAATTGTCCAACTTGGCATCTATTCTATTTTCAAGTGGTACATCAATTCCTACTACATTGAAGAATTGATTTGCTGTCTTACCACTATAAGCAATACTTACTTCTTCGTCGTTCTGATTAACTACAGCAATTCTACCGTTTTCTGGAAAATCTATGGTAGAGTCTACATTGATAATAGTTGCACCGATGGCAACATTTTCTAAAATTTTTGTAAGTGGATTGGGTTTGAACTTACCGTAAATTGAACCCTCTACATCTGAGTCCCTATCATATCCCGTGTCAATGCTAATCTGATAGAATTGATACCGATCATAGGGAATCTGCTGAACGTTCGTTACAGACCCTCTAGCGTTGGTCTCACGTTGATATATGGTAAGGTTCTGCAAGTCAAGAGGATCACCCTGCAATTTCTCAACAACAAAATCCTTGCTTACTTTGTAATCAGCGTTTGATGGTGTAAGAAGAAATTGAGATGGTCTGATAATTTCAACATCTTCACCATACAATGCCCTGAACAATATTTCATAAGACTGATCGGTACCCTTTGATGAGTAAAAACTATCTGCGTTATAGATAAAGTTCTGTTTGTTTACTCCAGAGAAAAAGGTTCTATTACTAAATCCTGGTGTGACCTGATATTTTAGTTTATTAAAGAACTGTTGAAGGAATAGAACATTTAAATTATGTACCTTTGTTCCATCTGTATGAGATCCAACTCTTGTACTACTAAATGTGCATAGCTCTGGAGCACCAGTAGTAATATATGTTGTAATACCACTAAATCCTCTGGAACAGTTTTCAAAGACCGTATCCGTTTTTGTTGCATAAAATATAATCTCATTATCAATTTTTACGATTCCATTAGTCTCAGAGAAACCTAATGTTGATTCAACTTTAATATCATCTTGAGTATAGTCTACATCTTCTGTTAATTCTGTGTCCGTTATAAGATTAGCTAAATTCTCTACCTTAACATATTGATCAATATTGTTGAGAAGATCAATAGGACCACTTTCATATTCTTGAGATACGTAATATTGCTCCAGAAAATCCGTTAATAGAGGGAAGTCCTCTCTAACGTACTGTGGAAGTTGACTAGAAACAATTTCCTGAAACTTTACTCTATCTACGGTCATTTTATATTAGTAGGATGATCTGTCAGTAGATATCTACTGACTGTACTTAGAAATTCCAACATCGACAGTTGTAATGGGAACACCCCTTACTAGACGGTTTGAACCGTAACTTGAAGAGACTATGTAGTTAGTTCCTGAGATGTCATTTCCTGAAGAAATGTTGTCTGCGATAACATTAACTGTTGTATTATTTACATCCAATTGTAGATAGAGATCTTGGAGACCAATCACATCATTTGAGTATGGCTGAGCCGATACTTCTATCAGTGGTGAGTCTCTATTAACGATGGTTGAGATAATATTTATTGGATTCAGTTTAATTTCACCCTTCATATAATCAATGGTACCAACATTTTGTTTTACAATAATAGGTTCGGAGGGTGAATTCAGTTTAAAGAAGAACAATGTACCTTTCCTGAGGGTACAATCAGGTTTATCACCCAAATAAACGGTACCACTAATACCACTTACAGTAAATCCACTAGTTCTAATGTTATAACCCAACAAATTACCAGAGAAAACCGCAGAGTGCCCATGGTTTTTGACGTAAAAACGGTTACCATAACACAGCTCATACTCTGCAAACTGGTTGAGTCTGGCAACCATATCTCGCCTAACGTCAATATTTGTAATATTGGATGTCACCGAATCACTACTTTGATCAATAATTTTCTGGAACTGAGAATACTTAAACCTAGCACCAAATTGATTTAAGTCAGAAGAATTTGAATAATTTGCAACATTCTGTGTAACAATATTTTGAACAGAAGAAGGGGAAGATGCTAAATTACTATTATAATAAACATCACAATCAGCTTCAACATAAAGATACTTCAGATCGATGATTTCAGGTCTAATACCGGCAACTGAGTAGTTTTTGATCTGGAATTGAAGGTTTTGTTTGATGGCACTTGACAAGTATACGCCATTATAAGGCTTAATACTAATATAAACCTTTCCATACTGAGGAGGACTTAAGTCTTCGCCACCAAATGCCGATACAGATTCGGCTTCTGGGTAGATTTTAGGAATTAAACCCTCATAATCGACCGCTGTGACTGCCCGATTTTGCGATGCGTAGATCTGTGGAGCGTATTTTTTAACTGATGCAATACTCTCAATGGGTTTTCCGCCTCTTGATTGCACATCAGTACTCACAACCGACACACCTTGACTAATGGAATTGCCATTATTGCCGGCCATGTTACCAATAAAGGTAAAATTAGTGATATTATTGGCCACACTACCCGATGTAGTGATGTAACTGGCCTCAATATAGTTGTTATTTTCTAATTTTACGCCAAAAATGTCGTCTCCGAACAAAAGTTCGTACCTTTCTTGACCAATTTCTTGAATAAAGTAAGATCTAGTCGAAGCTGTAACGTCAAAAAGACTATTAAAGAGGTCAAATTTTCTTGAAACCGTCGAATCCTTAGTATCTCTGACTATAACAGACAATAAATCAGTATCAATACCAGAATTTGGTAGTATAAACTTCTGCTTTGGGTTTCCTGCATCTACAGTATAAGTTTGTGTGATGTAAGTTCCTTCATATACCTCGATATTGGAGAATCTTGCCTGTCCAAACGAGTTTACAGGGACTGTAATATCATTAGGGATAGAGAATATGAAGTTTTGATTCTTATTAACACCTGTAGATCTGGAGGTAAGTACTGCTCCAGCCTTAAGAGTGACTGTAACTGCGGTGGTGTTACTTACATCTACACTAAAAGATATATTAGCACGTGCTGCTTTACGTGATCTCGGAACATATCCTATATTGCGTGCTAGAGAGACTACATTCTCCCTTAACGTGGCACTATCTATGAATACCTCATTAGTTACCATATTGGCATTATATGAGGTTATATAAGTATTATACGCTAAAGCATCGATTATTGTACTTAGATTAGATCCCTCAAAATCGTAGTCAGTAAAATTTGAGTTGGTACGAAGATAATCCTTGATGGATTCCTTGATCCCATTAAAATCTAAGTTACTAAAGTTAACTAATGGCATTTACCTAGTGGGCTGTAATGCGAATGATAATTGTTGTGATGATACATCAATACCAATAATGTCGTAGGTAATGACACAACTAAACTCATTACGGTCAAAGTTTGGAGTAACTTTAACAGAATTAAGACTCACTCTAGGCTCAAAGTTATCAATAGTATTCTCAATTTCTGTTTGAATAGAACTAGCGGTAATACGATCTAGATTCTCAAACAATAATCCTGAGACATTACTTCCAATATTGGGTCGGAAAGGTTTCTCACCAGGTAAAGTAAATACGAGATTACGAATTGCACGTGCAATAGCATTCTCATTTCTCGTTACAATCACATCACTATTGATGGGATTGACCTGAAACGACGCACTAACGTCTAAAAAACCTTTACTAACCCTTTGAACAGGCACTTAATAATATACAACAATTCTCAGTTATTTATAGTGATAAACTGACAATTATTCAGTTAACATCTCACTAACATCCTCATTCTCCCAGAAGTCCTTATAATCTGCCTCACTTGCTTCATAAAATCCATCTTCACGAACGTTCTTACGGTTCTTAGGTGTCTTCTGATCGTTTGTAATCTCTCTTAGGAAGTTTTTATTATCCATATCATTTTTTGACTATTTATTTAAAGGATTCCATCCTAAGAGTGATCTATCAATCAGATTCTCCTTGTCTTGGTTTATATGGATTACCAGTTGGTTTGTGTTCTGCTGCTCTCCTATTCCTTTCATCCCTCCATTTTCGCTTCTGCTCAGGAGTTGCTTTAGGAATATCATTAGCAGTTCTGCCACCACTCTTTCTTATATTGCCAATAACATTAGCAAGTGCTATATCAACATAAGGTTTCTTTTTGTTTTCAGACATGTCGTCCTTGTCCCCGGTAACGTTTTGGTTTACTATTACGACTACTGGCCGTATATTTTGTATGTGATCCGGACCCTTGTCGCGTCTTTTTAGGTTTTGATACAATCATTGTGCATCTCCACTTAAAGATCTATTTACCTTAGCCATAATTTCTCCCAATAAGGTTCAAAGTAGTTTACAATTTCATTTATATGAAACACATAAGATGGAGCTGTTTTCTTCCCATAGTATAACATCTTTTGGATTCTATGGGAACCATCCATTGATCGGTATCTCTTACCTGTAATGGTAGTAGTACCTTCTAATATAAGACCAGGATATGTAGTATCGGCCACTACAACACGATCACCGTTACAACATGGACAATTCATATGGTCCATGACACCAGTATAACCCATCTTCTCTTCTTGATACCATTGAATATCAGTAATGGGAATATCTTGTAACCTATCTGGATTCCGCATCCAATTCAGTCTTCTTAACCGAATACGATATCCCTCACCCACCTCTGGGATGTACCAGGTGGTTTCATCCTTCCAACCAGACTTATCATAGTTCTGAAAGGAATCACCTTCAGTATAGGTAGAGAAGAGGTATGCATCATACCAAGCATCATATCCATAGATACGAATCATATCATCCTTTACTTCCTCCAGACAATAGATATCGCCAGGAATCAATTCAGGATATTGATTCATCCCATCATACATTAAAACCTGTCCTACGCCCATCCATCTTCCCAATAGTTAAGTGTTTCTTCCCAATGCCACACCCAGAAGTGTGTGCTCTTAATACCGTAGTACAGAAGTTTCTGAATACGATGTGAACCATCTAAACTCAAATACCTCCTACCAGTATCTGTTGAGGTACCATCAAGTAGAATACCAGGATAGTCTAGGTCTGAGTTAATGATCTTGTATCCATTACAACATTTACAAGAAATACTATTCCTTGCTTTCTCATCATCACCAATACTCTTATAGTTGTACCATTCGACTTCAGTTAAATCAATTTCCTGTAATCGATCAGGTGTTCTCATCCAGTTTAATCTTCTCAAACGAATATTACGAGGAGCACCTATCTCATGTATAGATCTCCTCTTAAAATGCTTTGGGCTCGATGTTTTATAATGTTGAAAACTATCTCCTTCAAAGTATTGAGAGAACAAGTAAGAGTCATACCATGCTTTATCATAGTCATAAAGTTGGATCTGATCACTTTCAGTATGAACAGATCTCACCTTATCGACACAATAAACATCACCAGGAACGAGTTCTGGGAATTGTGAGAACCCGTCAAAAAGGACGAGTTGGCCGGGCTCCGGATTTAGGAGGACCCAATCTCTTACACTTTTCGCAGTCGGGGCCATTACACCCCCACCCTCCATGACACTCATCACAATCCTTTCCTCCGCACTCATTGCAAACGTAATGGTATTCCTTAGAGATATGCTTAGATAACACGCATCTTCTCATGACCAACACGAATACGTGGATCACACCAAATATCAAATCCAGACTCAATAGCGTCAAGACAGAACGAAACGTCTTCACCACACATATCTTGAACTGCACCTGACTCAAAGACTTGCATCTTAGGTGCAAACCAAGGATACTTCATACCCTCACTTTCAAAGACACCATTCTGAATCATTACCCAACCGAATCCTGTATAGTCAACAGTAAATGGCTTCTTACGCTTACTAATACCATCAACCATCTCATGATTCATGACTCCACCATTATTCCTGAAGTCATCTTCTTCTAACCAATGTGCCACAGAGGTTGTCCGCCCATCTTCCGTTGAGTACCACCCAGCACTAATAGGACGCTCCGTTCCATCAGCATCTAATGACAAATCACAAAGCTGCCAGAACTTCTCAGTACTAAAAATAATATCAGAGTCAATCCACAACTGATAATCATACTTTAACTTACCATCCCAAGGTACTTGGTCAGGCCCTCTCAAAACATTTGCGCCGAGACACTTACATCGTGCGAAATTCACCATGCTTGAGTAATCCTGACTGATCTGAATACTCATCTGGTTTTGTACTAAATCAAAACAAAGCTGTACAAAGTTCTTCAGAAAAGTGTAAGATACTCCCCTTCCTGGTAAACAAAATACTATTGCTTTACCCCTCATTCGTTCTTTAATTGCTCCGATGTCCCACTCAGGCTCGGATGCCTCATTTTTCTTCGTAGGTGTATTTGCTTTTACTGTAAATCCTTTAGCCATGAATTAGAATCACTCCAACATAATCCATTATACTCGGATATTTATAGAGTGTCAAGGAGAATTATGAAGCCTGTGTGGATAGACTTAATTACTGATATCCTCTCTTTTTTCTAGTGGTAACTCTACCTCATATGAGAGATCCTCAGGTGTATAGTCAGTTTTCACCAGGCCTACTAAGTTCTGTAAGGTACTCCATGATGAACGGAAGTTCTCCTCAGACAAACTATGGAGAACACACTCTCCCTTTAAGTAGATATGATATACCTTTGAAACACTCATAGGGCCGCGATACCTTTGGGGGATTTTTTTATATAGGGATTTTTTTTATTTTGCAATATTTTATGGCCGTTTGGGGACCTTTGTAGGTTAGGGACTTTGCCTTTTTTTAGCGAGGGGGGGGGCCAATACCTTATCGGGATTCCGCTATACAACCGACGGGGTTATAACATAACGGCGCATATACTGTCGATCTCGATATACTGTCATTCTAACATATGTCCCCCCTATGTGTTAACAACTGTAGGGGGACTATGTGTTAATTACCACCCCATAACTTCATAAATCTCGGTATCACTGTAGTCTCCGAAATACCCGCGGGTAAATGTCATCATGTCATCAAAGCTTTTGAACGTTACGTTATACGACTGTCCACAGTTTCCGCCGTGAGTGTTAACAACTGAAACGGGTTTGATGTTAACAAACTCTAAGAACTGTGTGATGGTCATATCACCGCACATGTCATATTCTTCGGTGAATGTGTTAGTCATGTGTGTATAAGTGAGTAGTTTTGTTGAGCACTTTAAAGTCTTACTCAGGACTAAAGGGTAACGTGTTACCTAATACCCTTTAACATTCGTGGAGTCCATGCAGTTGTGGTGCGCATTGTGTGATGTGCTGCAGGACCGAATGGACGAAAATACTTCCTAAAAACTCTCACCTGTCCGACAAGTGAATAGCGTTCGAGAAGTTCAGCTGTGAGTCTCAAATGTGTTCCTGTGTGGTTACACTATAGGGGACCTTTGGAGGTGAGGCATTATAGACATAAAAAAACCCCCTTGCGGGGGTGGAATGATCAGTTGGCCAGCTGGATTGATTTGACCTGTTTCACCAGTTGCTGGTAGTAAGGTGTTACTACCTCAACCAGTTGACGTAAGTCTTTGACAAGCATCTCCATCTCATAGTGGTGGATGTTCCAGCGGTTGGTCCAGTCTGCCTGATATGTCCCTAGGGGGATGATCTGAGCATCTGGTTTCACTGGCTGCTGCACTGGTGTTGCCTTGATCACGACTGGTGTCACTTTCTTGGCCGGTGCTTTACGTGTCCTAGTCTTACGTGCTTTAGGTTGCTGCGAAGAGACAGAAGGGGAAACGGTTGCGGTTGGCATAAGTGGAAAACGTGTGTACGGTTACACTATAGGAGACCTTTAGAGGTGAGGCATTATGTAGCGCTATACGGTTAATATCACATAGTGTCCTTACAGTTAGTGCTTATAAGGGCCCTACTATAAGGGCCCTCTAAGTGATCAGAACTGTGACTCGTTATCTGTATCTGAAGCTGGTGCAATTGAAGCTTCTTCAGTGTTACTGAGCGCTTCTAAAATCTCTAGGATTTCATTACCTGTGTTGCCCATCTTGAGCATACCGATAAGAACATTGCGTGACATAAGTTGCTGTTAGTTAATGTGTTTGTTGTGTGTAGTTTAACGTCATTACGGACGATGATACAATCAGAGGAGCGATTTGCGCTTACGAGTTACCTGAGAAGGTAGCACAATTATTGTTACCTTGCCCATGGGATTAGCGCTCTTAACTGCGTCTATGGTCTGTAGCAGTTGTTGCACTGAATTCATCAGGATTAGCTCGGTTACACTATAGGAGACCTTTAGAGGTGAGGCATTATAAAGGGTGTTAGATTAGGGCCTTATATGAACCTAACTGTAAGCTCTCTATATGTGGCTTACTGTGTCTCATAAGTTCTCATAAACCCTCCGAGGAACTGTGACAGATAAGGAATAGTGATTTGACAGGGATTAGGGGTTGACAAAAAGACAAAGGCCTGATAGAATACGGCCTTAGATGACAAGAACCAGCTGGCTTCTAAGCATCTTAATTGAACATAAACTATGGGCTTTATAGGGGTCTTAAGTATCAATAAAAACAAGGCTTCTAAGCATCTTAATTGAACGCCATTAATTAACACTTTTCCACAAATTACAACACTTATTAACACTTTCTGCTCTACTATTCCACAGCCATTGTGGAAAACAATAAAACACTTAAATATATTTAATTAACCATTTATAAATGAATTTTTAACTAAAACCCACTATTTAGACCTCTTTTTAGGGCTGTATTCTCTATTGACTTCTTTACAAATAGACTTCATACTTACATAGCTATAATCAACTCTATCCCCTTCTAACTGTGCTCTAGTTGGTATAGGATCATGAGGTCTATATGCATAGATTATACTACTCAATTGGGCCTGTAGTTTGGGGTCCATTTGTGTATGTCTGAGCTTGTAGATTTGATGATTCATAGTGTATAAAAAAAGAAGAGCTTAAAGCTCCTCAATCATTTCATTTAGTTCAGCAATATCAAGATTTGGATCATCCCACTTAACACCATCTAAAGTGGCATTGTTGTCATCTAATTCCATCATCATAGAAGCAAAAGCTTTATATCCAAGATGACGAAATTGACGAGCCAGATGATACAAACCTTCGTCGTTTCCAATCCAAAGACTTACATTCCAAGTCTCCCAATTAGTCCAGCCGTTGTAAGTTTCGGTTAACATAATGAAGATTTAATGGGGGGGGAGGGGTTAGATAAACAATCAGTGAGAGAAGTCTGATAGCAGAGAAACAATAACTGAAAGAAGTCTTAACCCCTTACTATAGGAGACCTTTGGAGGTGAGGCATTATGTAGCCATTAAATCGTCCCATACTTCTTTACCATAACAATCCTCAATCTCTTCCTTGATATCATCAAACTCATATCCCTTAATGTTATCCATAATCGAATCTTCTGCGAACTCTATTAACAACTTCATATCCATTCCTTCAACAATCAATTCAGCATAAGCTCTCTTTAACTGCTCTAATGTTGGTGTATTCATTGATATCCTCCGACATAAGTAAACTGCGTTAAAAACATTTCATCATATAATTCATATCCTGATTCTTTATACTCTTCTAGCAATGCGGCGTAGATTTCTTCAGTTAGGACTGTTTGCATTTTTGATTTTGGTGTAGATGTCATGAGTAAGATAATCTTCGATGTTATTACTTAGTCCAGGTCTATCTACTTTCACTCGTTCACATAGTGCTTCATATTCTCTATCAATTATACTATAAACTCTCTTGAATTCTTCGTCTGTTAGTGTGATTGTTTTAGTCATGATTAATTACTCCCGTTAGTTGTGATTGTGAAATTGAGTAATAAAAAAGAGGGGGGATTAATCCCTCAATTGAATGCATATCCACTGAAGAAATCTTCAGTTTTATATACATGTTGACCATTGACTGCGCCGACTAACTTTCTAACATACCAGACAAAATCCTTTTGAAAGATACATTCTCCAGTTAGACAAAACTCACCACATAATGCATTTAATCTTGATTTTGTGGTGTTTGTTTGCCATCCGCCGTCGAAAACTGTTAGATCATTGTCTTTGTTTACCCAGGCAATTAGATTACCATGAAGATAAACATTGGCGCAATTGTTGTCGTTGATGAAAACTTCAGTATTTGCAGATTTCCAATCTTTACGACTGTTAATTGCTGCAATCATTTGGGTTTCAATCTTACGCATGAATGGTAGGCCCATGGTTACACTATAGGAGACCTTTGGAGGTGAGGCATTATGTATCTCTACGAATCCACCACCACAATATACCAATGACTGCTAATACTGGAATGATAATATACCAATAGGCGATGGCTAATAGTATAATAATCAGACCCAACATACCCATGGTTGAATCTGAACCATTGTTATCATAACTTGATTGATGTGTGCTACTAGATGTGATTGAAGATGGTGTGGATTGCGACTTGATCTTATCTTCTAACTGGTTATATTTCTGTCTGTCATCTTCAATCTTCTGCTTACGGTTAGCCTCTCGTTGATTGTGTTCTTCTCTGCGTCCAATATCATAATTATCAACTAATCGTGCGGCTTTGATATTTGCGCCTGGATATCTTGCACGTGCGACATCAATAGCTGAATTGCCATTATTAACACCATCAATTAATATTTCTTGCGTTCTGTAGTTACGATCACCATAAATTTGTAGCTTGTAAGTAGGCATGATTAAACAATTGAGATAAGTTCAGAGTAACGATCAAGATTGCAATATTTGACAACTCCGTTAATATCTTCTAAACCAATCATCAACCATTCAATATTATCACATGGCATTCTATATGTTACAACTTTGAAGACATTTCCTGTCTCATCTTCTACTTTACATCCAGCGATTTGCGGGAACCATTCTGAAAATTTCATAAGTTTGTTGTGGTTATACTATAAGAGACATTTGAAGGTGAGGCATTATGTAGCCCAACAAGTGGCCTTACATTGTAACAAGGTAACCACACAAACATGTTACAAATGCCAACAACATGGGCCTTACAGAGTGTTGTAACCACCACAGAAATTACACTCATGCCCACACAATTATGCCATCAATGCTCCTTTAGGAATTGAAACAACTTCTGGTAATCTCGTATCATCAAAATGATGCATATCATAACACACCCATTGATCATTACGGAAGACATATGCAAACTCTTCACTACCATCGGGAAGAAGATATTCGCTCAAGTCCTTATCAAGACGAGGGGGACAATCTTCTCCACGTTGGGAATAGTATTGCGGACCATATTCTGCTTTCTTCTCAATCTTACCCTCAGAATTGCGGAAATGATTATCAGTCCAACAAACGGACATATCACCACCGTCAATTAATTCTTCTACTTTATTCTTAGAATTGTAATGCGTGTTTAGAATACGACCCAACCATTCTGGATAGCCGTCAAAATGATGATAAACAGAGAGGATAGAATCGTCTGAAAGTTGAATACCAATGCGTGATCTTGTGCCCATGATGTTCAAATAGCGTAGGTTTGATTGATTGCATCAGACTTAAATCGTCTGCATAACTTAAACAATAGTTTCAAGTCATCTGCAATAACATAACGAAAGGAAGATGATTCGATAATAAACTTATCATCTTCCATCCAGATTTGTGGTAGTTTCTTCTTGTAGATTGGAAAATCAGTTGGCATGATGTTTAGTTAGTGGGAGTAGAAGTGATTTCTTTGATAGTGTCCCAACCATGATATTCATGGAAGATCTTATCATTCAATTTGTGAGCATTTAGAGGTTTGATGTTACTCTTGCGGTCAAACTTAGTTACTTGACCATTCCTAAACTCAATGCGAATGTTGTAATTCATTGTGAGTTAAGTATAGAACGACGTGCCTCATATGCTAAAAATTGTGAATTGAATGTGGCAATCTTGATGAAATCATCTCTCCAATATAATGCCCATTTGTGTGTCCCTATAACACCTTTGACAATGATAGGGTTATCAATACCGAGTGGATAAGCCATAGCGATTTGGTGGTTACACTATAAGAGACATTTGAAGGTGAGGCATTATGAAGGGGGCCTAATAACCCCCATCATATTATCAATTGATCAGTCCCCAGGACAGGCAGAGAAGTCAATCTCATCGCCCAATCTCCAGTTCACTGTATCCATGACCCCGATATCAAAAATGCGGGTTAGGTGTTGGTGGATCCTGTCGCGTGGTGCATCCTCAGCCAGTCGGATATAAATCCAGTGAGTTGAGTTCAGCAGATGCTCAGAAAACCAGTTCATAGTGTGTGGGTTAAAACGTGATTACAATAATAAGACAGTTTGAGGGGCCGGCTACTTAGGCACAAAAAAGCACCCGTAAAGGGT
>Ga0080013_1000864_pt1 | contig 41687 bp, 53 predicted proteins | sample ETNvirenome_6_85_FD_69236 | JGI IMG/M metagenome (GOLD analysis project Ga0080013, IMG submission 69236) | Marine viral communities from the Pacific Ocean - ETNP_6_85 (SPADES assembly) (version 2) | ecosystem: Environmental > Aquatic > Marine > Oceanic | place: Pacific Ocean | collected 2013-06-19 | reverse complement strand
ATAACATGCGTCGGCCACTTGACATCGAATCGACGGACGTGAGTTATCAGTCCCGGCGTGATGATGCCGTGCTTGGCTCGCTCAAATTCAGTAGGTAGTGCCATGATTTACAGTCCTGTCAAACTGGCGAGGCCAGTAGCGTTAAGTTTAGCTCCGGTGATTGAAAGCCCTGCTCCGATGGCTACTCCTGCCGTTGGACTTCCCCCAGCAGCAGTAGCACTACCAAAAATAGCTCTTAACGAATAATCATCGCCGTCCACGGAAAGAAACAAGCCACCATACTTGGTTGTCACATTGCCAGTATCTTTCGCAAACAACCAAAGAGGATCGTCGTAATCGCCTTTGTGAAATCCGTCTTCATTCGTCACGCCAGTGTTGTTCATCCAGTGACCAACAACAAGTCTCTCCTTCACGGCGTCGGTGTTGTTGGCGACGTTGTTGTACTCGGAAGCCTTCGTTGGATTGCCGACTGTTACAGACAGATCGTCATTGAATATTTCACTGAATGCCATCTGTCATAGCTCCCTTTATTGCTGTTTGCAACCTCGCCATCGCCTTGTCTTCTTTGAACTCGTTGAGTGACGTTTGTAGCATGTAGATCGCGTCGTCAATGGTAGCTGGTCTTATGATCTGGTCCTCAAAATGGCCTGTAGAATTATCCACGACCACATGGCCCTCTTCATCCTGACAGATGATAAAGGCTGTCTTCCAGACCCTCTCTTTGGCTCGGTCCTTTTTGCCCTTGAACTGTTTCAATGAACCTTGGGAGTCTGCTTCTGGTTGACTCTGGGCTTCGCCGGTCTCGTTTTCGGACATCCTGTTGAAACTCCTTCAGTGCTGTGGATAGCATCTCGACGGCTTCGTCCAGAGATGTCTCGTGATCGATCTGACCATTAAAATGAGATTTCTTGTTGTCTACATATACGTTCCCATTACTATCTGTGGCAACAATAAATGCTGTCTTCCATTCCATCAGAACCACCTGCTCTGACCGTCAGAGTCACCATCGCTGGCCGAGATGAATCCTGTATCTTCAGTCCAGAAACCTTGGGCTTCTTTCTCCATCAGGGAAATCGCTGGATTATTCCAGCCCTTCGCTGTCTCAGAACTGTATCTCCCTGTTCCAGAAAGAAGCACATCAAATCCATCAATGGTTGTGACCATCGAAGCAAGTTCTGTTTGCACCTTACGAATCTGCAATACGCGACTTGAGAACACATCATATGTAAAATCGATCTGATCGGCCAGATTCGCCAATAGGGCACGGCTGCTTAACTGCACCTGAATACGGCTCGGCTCACTGGAGAAGATCGTCAACTCACGATCCACACGAGATTCAACCTGTGAATTCACATAGTACCAATTGAAGTCGAACGTACGCTGGATTACAGCCGACGCCTCTTCTTGTGCCGAAGACAGATTGGACGTGTAAGCCTCATTGTGCTTGGCTTCGATGGGATCATACTGGTAAGCAGATACGATCTGATTGGTGTAGTATCGATCTGGATCTTTCTGCACTGAATATGCTGCCTTCTCAGTGCGAGTGTCTTGCAGGATGATGTCTGTATCTCTGAAGCCATCTCTGCCTTCGATCAAATCAATCGACCGATATTTGGGACTATACTTGCCATTGACGAAGCGCATGTCTGCGCCAGCTTCATTCATCAACTCAGCAATCAAGACCTCTGAACTCTGTTGTGAGTCCATGAAACGTCTACAGTCCTCATTGCCGACATCGGTGTTGAACTCTGCAAATCCAGTGACATCCAAGTCATTGCCAGTAAGGCCCATATGAGTCGTCAGGACGCTTCGCAGAACGTCTGTTGGACGCTCGATCAATGTGCCGTTGGCAGTCTGTATGCCTTCGCAGTTCACGGCGATCAGGTCGCCTGTGGCTGAATACTCAAAGCCCGTCACGAACTCAAACTCTCCAAGAGCCAAGCTGATATTCACCATACTGGCAGTGTGATCTTCTGCGTTTCGCAGAACACGCTCTATGCTCTTGAGTCCATGATCGGCAATCTTGAATCGCTTATTGGGCGATTCAAGATCTATACATGCAGCAGGAACAGCCAGATTCCCTGATGCCGTTGATCGCCAATCACCAAACACAAGAGGGATCACTGTGCCTCTGGATTTGTTTTCCATGTTGGGATAGGTGTCGGAGTTGAACTTATTCGCAGGGAGCAACTTCCTGTGCTTGATTCGCTGGTCAACTACCAGAAAATTCGCACTGTCTTCATCCCATGAGATGCCACCGGGATGAGTGACAAACCCAGTGAAGACCTCAGCATAATTCGACTTCGATTTGCCCTCCCCGATCCAGACCCGAACAATCCGATTGGAGAAAGCGAGATCCTGAATGTGCCCTGAGATCACAGAGTCACGATTATCCAACTCGACATTGAAATCGCTGACTGTCTCAGTTGGCTCCATAAAATTCCCCAAATCTCTCGTGATCACACCGGCTTCAGGAAGCCGTCCTTCGTAGAAGACGCCTGTTGTATTACTATTCTGCAATGACAGATCTTCGTCTGCATAGTAGAGCGTGGTGCTATCCAGATGGAACTCCACCAAGTAGTGGTATTCACCTCTGGCACCTGTTGCAGAAAAGGCCATTAATTCTTCTCCTGAATCAGCAATTCAGAGATGTCGGCATTCTCAAGAATGGTCTGCCCGAATCCAAGGTTCGGACTTTCAAACTCAGCGTAGATCGTGGAGTCGATAGGACGACCTTTAGGCTGGAGAGAGAATACAAAGGCAGTATGCTTGCCTACCGTATTGTAGATGCCAACCATCTCGTCTTGCTGTGCCCTGCTGGCATGACCGACTGAGTAGGAGTATTCCATGTAGGTAGGACGAACATTCTTGTAGCCCTGTCGTCCTGCTGTCCTACGAGTGCGCGAAGGATCGATGTAACGCTCAGTGAACCCATCTCTGGAGTTATACATAGGCTCAATGGCTCTACCAGCCATGATCCGACCAATCTGGAGATTGGTTAATGCATTGGTGCTGTCTTCAACGTAGAGCCTCCAGTGGTCGTGCATGGCGATGGCAGAAGAGAAGTTGGCTGTCCTCGCAATGACATTGCCCATCCCATCAGTGGCTACGGCCAATGCGATTGAGAGAGCAGGACCAGAAGAGAAGTCGCTGGTACTATTCCCCTGCCAGAGAACGGTCGCATTCTTCGTGAAGTTATGATTGCCCACGAAGACAGTATCTATGCCAGTGACGGCATCGACCTGAAGATGGACCCACTCATTCTCTTTGCCTGTGGTCTTGTAGACCTTCCGTATCAACTCGTCGGACACATGGGAAGAGAATAATCCTGACACCACTGAAGAAGCATAGTGCGTGGCATCGTCCAGAACCCCTGTGACCAAGAACCTTACTTTGTCGTCAGCGAGTGCCATCAGTTGATATTCGCGCTTCTGACGCCACGAGCGTCGATAGAGAATTGACCAAGGCGAGTTTTCTTCTGTAGAGAATCTTCCACGGATCTCTGTATATCTGGCATGGCCCCCCTGATCATATCAAGGAACTGCTGATCGCCAAGCCCGTTCAGGACGAAGTTGACGTTGATTACAGCAGAACCCCCATCACCGGCCCCAGCGCGTGTCTGTGAGGCCGTAAGGACACTCTCCCCTCCATGGAGTATGGCAGGAACAGCGTGACCGTCAGCGCCCGGTACACGGCGCATACCGGTCCTTGCAGAGAGAGTCCATCCACGCTGTTCAAGATCGTTTGCAGCACCGGCGTCCCCGTTCATTGCCCAGTTCCGAGCAAAGTTGAATTCTGGACTACCGAGAGGAATTCCCTTGCCTTCCAAAAAGCTTAGAGAATTCCCAGATTGAATCGCCGCAATCAAGGCGCTCTTACTCAAAGACATGGGGCCACCACTTGGGGCCGGCCTTGATGAACTTGTCACAGGAGGCGCAGCGCCTCCTGTATCATCGTCAGGAAGATCTGGATTGAGCGTGGGTCGACCAGTGTTTGCTCGTGGAGGCGCTGCCCCCATGTAATTCGTAAACAGATCAATGATCTGTTGACGAGAAGATCCCTCGACAGCCTGTTCCTTTTGTAATTGAGTGCCACTAAAGAGGGCCAATTTTTGGTCATGAGTTAATCGTTGAGCCAGAAATTCAGGACTCATCCCAAGAGCTAAGGCATCTTGCACTTCTCTGGAATCTAAAAGTTCTGTCGTGGCATTGTACACTCCATTGGAAATCTGAACACCCAGATCCCCGAAGATGTCCTGAGCAAAATCTTTACTTATTCCATAAGCCACTCTTGCTTGATCTACAAGAGTGGCTTCAATCTCCCTCATGAGATTCGCCGGAAGCTCTCTCCCGAACTCTGAGAAGCTGTCTCCGAATAATTCTGTAAAGCCCCCGGCAGCAGCTTGGATCGTCGCGACCTCACCAATCTGCGCTTGCACCTGTCGGCCTCGCTCTTCATCGGGAGCGTTAAAGGCCCTAGCTCCAAGGCCACCTAGCAATCCACCGATGACTCCACCGATTGGGCCTCCAACCAGTTGACCTATCGCCCCAGCAATTGCCCCACCAATAACACCACCGGGACCAAACATAGATCCAATGCCAGCGCCGATGAATGCTCCAGCTACGGCTTGCCCGAGATCGCCTTTTATCGAACCTAGAATGGAGTTGTTGTCCGAGTCGCTACCAAACGCTGCTGCAACCTCATTGAAGATGTCGCTGCCAAACGCTCCGAAGACAGCACTCGACGCGATAACCATTTTTTGGAACTTACCGGGGATATCCCATCCTGTAAGTTGTTCAAATGTCTGAGTAGCAGCATATGCTGTCATACCAGTGGTTATGGCTCCTCCGATTCTATTACCTATAGTCATCTCGCCTTGAGTGAGAGTGTCAACGCCTCTTCCAATCCAGCCTTTGAGACCTGTGAAGGTTCCAGTGAAGGCGCTGCCTATTGAAGTCTTTATGTCTCCACCTAGGCCTTCTTCCCCGTAGATTTCATCAGTATTTATGGTTTCTGCATTTGTAGCCAAATCGTCAAGTCCTGCCTCGACAGATTTAGCAATGACGCCTTTATTATTTTCTTCGAAGGCTGTGATGTCACCTTCAAGTCCAGCCTTAAAGGTTCTGAATTCAGCATATGGCCCCGAAGTCGGATTGCCTATACCAGGCAACCCTTTGCCGATGCTGCCAGCCATGTCGCCACCATAGTTAGTGTCGAAGGCTGTGATGTCACCTTCAAGTCCAGTCTTAAAAGTTTTGAATCCAGCAAATGGTCCTGAAGTCGGACTGCCTATACCAGGCAACCCTTTGGTGATGCTGCCAGCCATGTCGCCACCATAGTTAGTGTCGAAGGCTGTGATGTCACCCTCAAGACCGGCCTTGAAGGTTTTGAATCCAGCAAATGGTCCTGAAGTCGGACTGCCTATACCAGGCAACCCTTTGGTGATGCTGCCAGCTATGCTGCCACCCTTGGCGATGTCGAAATCTTCCACTCTCTTAGTGAGATCTGCGATATAGGTATCCAGTCCTACGATAGGAAGTGTGTCGATACCATCAGTGAGTGCCCCGGCAACAACGCCAGACTTATCTCTAGAGAAATTATCAACCTTTCCCGCCAGAGCAGTAAGCTCACCCTCCATCCCGAAAAAAACACTTTGCCCACCAGCCCCTGTGCTGGCCTCGAGGGAGAAGCCCTGTCCTACTCTAGTCAGGGCAGTCTCAAATGTCCCTATCGCCTCTCTTGCTGGACCTTCTCCAGACCGAAGTCCGAATTCAGTTCCGAAGAGCTTGTTGCTGAGAGTCTGAGCAGCCTTCCATACTCCAGACCAATTTTCACCATCGGTTACCATCATCATAAGATGTTGGACAACGAAGTTGGTGGTATTCTCTTGAAACCCGTCAGTGATCGCAGTTTTCATCTGCGCCCCAGCCCGACGTAGCCGGCCAGTGATTCCAGTGCTTTTACCCAACTGGTCAATGACCTTGTTGAAAGAATCGACAAGCTCGGTCTTGTTCGTGCCACCCCCGACGCCAAGTCCAGCAAATTCAGCCTGAAGCTCCCTGATCTTGGCTTTCATGTTGTCGCCAATATCCTGATCAAGTGCCGTCTCAAAGAACGGGTTGACCCTATTGTTCTGGCCTTCAGTCAGTGCTGCTTGCTGATTGTCATACACGTCCTGCGCTATGATCCTAGCAGCGTCACGAGCCTTCTCCAGTGCTGTGATGCCACGCTTGAAATCGCCTTCACCACCCCCGAAGAGAAGAGTGCCAATGCTTTCATTCAGCCCACCTTGGAAGCTTTCCAACATGCCTACAGTAGCATCGGAGATAGCTGTCTGCGTGGTTCCCAGATCTTCTCTGAATTCGGAAAGTCCCGACCTGAATCCAGTCTTGAATGATCTCCAAGCCCTTCTCCACCACACAGTATGCAATGTTGCCGTCTTGCGAGAGGCGTTCCACGTCTCTTGAAATGCTTCCGGTCCCTCTGTTTTGATTGCTTCCAGAGGCCGCAGAATTGCATTGAGAGATTCTTTGAGCTTATCAAAGGCCAGTTTGGCTTCTGGGTCTTTTGCCTGATCGGACATCTGCTCCAAGACGCCGACAGCTTCTTTGACAGGAGTTATAACAAGCCCATCGAAGATCTGTGCTAGATCCTCGTTCATAGCTCTCCCTGCTTCGCCTGTCGCTCTATTGAATTCATCTACTGCTGCTGTCCATGTGCCATTCAGCAGTCCATCTGGAACCACAGTCAAATTGGGAACATCTGCGATGTCGGCTCCAATTTTATCCAGAACAGCACCAAAGGTGGGAGCCAGCTTACTCACCACAGATGAAATGCTTCGAATCATCGACCCTACGCCTTTGCGCACTGGATTGATGATATACTTTTTGATGTAGGCATATGTGTTCTCTGCCACCTTGAAGATGATAGCCAAGATGGGACCGACAATTGCAGAGAACAATCCGTAAAGCAGATCTGTTATCAGCTTGTTGAAGTAGTAGAAAGCCTTGAGCATCCCTTTCAAGGTATTCCAGAAGGGGGTCAAGAAATCTACATTCCCAAGATCGAGAGTCGATTCAGTGACTCCCTTGAGAGTCATCGTTACAACGTCCCACATCAGAGGGATCAATCCGATTGCCTCTATTACGCGCCCGACGACCTGAAGCGTGGTATTACCGAAGGTGAAGAAGAACTCCAGAACACCCTCTGCCGTTTCACTTCCCGGCATGATCTTGTCGAAGCCATCCAACAAGATTTCCAATCCCTGACTGACGGCATTGGCCCACTTCTGCACTTTGCCAGTCTCAAAGAGCTTGTTGACCTCATCGAGGAAGCTGGAAGCCCTCTTCTTGAGATCTTCAAAGATTCCAGCTTCAGCGATAGCATTGAGGAAGTTGAACCATGCATCACTCAGCATGGACATGATGCCCTGCCATGATGTGGCAAGTTCGGACATCAGACCACCGAATCCCTTGAATTCTCCATGACCTTCTTGGATCACCAAGCGAATCGCAGCAATGGCTTCATCGGCTGTGCCTGAAAATTGTCTCCCGGTGGAGAATAATTCTGGGCGTAGTGACCGAAGGTCGATACCGAAGTCACGGAAACGCTCAAAGGCTTCTCCGAAGTCTCCACCCTTCAGACGTCCAAAGGCTCTGGTGACTTCTCCGAGACCTCTCCCTGTTCCTGCTGCGGCATCACCGGCATCCCTCAAGACGCCTTCGACATCGCTCAGGCGAAACTGATATGCCAGTAGGGACTTACCTGCGGAGACAATTTCAGGAAGAGCGAATGGTGTAGTTCTGGCAAACTCTCTGAAGGTTCCCATGGCCTTCGTGGCTTTTTCTTGAGAGCCTGTGAAGGTTGTTAGAGATATTCTGGCCTGTTCCATGAAGGAGCCGACCCGAAGAGCAGATTTGCCCAATGCGACAAATGCTGCCGTTACGCCTCCAACTGCAACAGCTACGACGGCAGCACCGGACGCGAGGCCAATAAAGGCAGTGGCAAACTTGCCAGACACTCCAAGCGCAGTAGTGAGTCCACGCGCCATGTTCTTGAGACCGTTGGACAGACTGGTCATACCTGCAATGGAGCCTGACAAGCCTCCAGACATCACCTTCATACCCGCAGTGAACTGTGCCGTTCCCTGTGCGAGTCGAGCGAATCCAGTGACCAACCCCTTAGCAGTTCGATTTGTCCTAACGATGTTCTTGTTAAGACGAGCAACTCCCTTGCTGGCCTTGTCTGCCGGGGCAGAGAGGTTGTCTTCACCTCTTATGTCTACATCTACCTGTTCGTCAGCCACGACTTATCCTTTATGAGAACCTCTTCGCTCTGTCTCAAGTTCAGCTTGCAGTAGAGCAAATGCCATCGAAATAATTCCGAACACTTCCATGATCAAATTGTCTTGATCTCCCACTGCACCGGGATCTGGAAGTCCTATCAATTGCACTACTGAACCTGACATCCCTGCCGTTCTCGTGTGGCACATCCAAAACAGATCTATAAACTCCCATGTCTCTAAGGAGACAAGGGATGTAGGGCACTCATTTACGAAGGTGTTGCCTCCGAGATGGTGGAGGACTGGGAAGTCTCCATCTCCGGTGACATAGGTGCCCCCGCAATTTCTCTCCCGTTGTTGCCCGTTGTCGATGCAGCTTCGACAGTCGAACCGGACTCCAAGCTCTCTGGCTCTGAGTCCGGTGTCGAGTTTTTTGCCAGATCCTCATTCCCCTGCGAGAATCCGAGAAGCTCATTGAACACCTCGACCATCAACGGCATGTTCTCTGGGCCACACAGATCGATCACACCCTGTGTGTCTTCGACTGTTTGAGCTTCATTCTCTACACCCTTCCAACTATTGGTGTACTTGACAAGCAATTCCTCCACGAGATCCCAGAACTCCTCGATGATCTCTGGATCATTCATGTCAAGCTCTACGGTCTCTTCGTCAGCGCCCTTAGTTCCCTGCCCTACCTTCTTGCTCTCACGGATACGCTTCTGGACGGCAAACATGTCCCGAACCGTAAGACGATTGAGGGTAACCGAAATCTGCTCGTCTTCTGAGAGATCTCGATTACCCTCATACTCTGGAGCATATCGTCTTGAACTGCTAAACTTCAAAGCCATGGTGAACCTCACCTTATAAGGTTTAGAAAAACTTCGCCTTTACTGAGTCGTTCCCAAGATTCTGGAGACCTCGGCCTTCTAGAGAGATACGAGCGACTTCCTGCTCGGGGATTTCAGCAGGAGTAAAGTCAAACTCAGCCACCGGCAGTGTGAGCATGAGACGCTCACCGACAACATCACCGATGATGATTTCGATGTTCTTCTGCTGGTTCCGACGAACGTCACCCAGCAACCACGTCTCGTCTGCCTTCATGATGAAGTCCAGAGCGAAGGTCGTGTTACGGCGATCAGTCCTGAGAACCTGTGTAGCAGAGTCAGAACCCACCTCCTCGTTCAGCAGCGTACGATTGTCTTCCATCGTCACGCGGCCACCCATGTGCTTGATGGTGGTCGAACCACCGTCAATGCTCAACTGTCCAATGCGAGCATGAATCGGAGAGCCAGAGGTAGAGGCTGTGGGGTTGTACGGTTTGACCACATCACCGTGAGATAAAGTTCCATCAAGAGTCTCACTCCACGAAATGCGACCACTGGTGTAGTTGGCAGTGTCAACGAGGATTCCAGAACCACCACCCGTGTCCCCACCGATGAGAATGGCAGAGTGCGGGGAAACGGCGAGAACCTGATCCAGAGAAACGCCGGTCGTACCAGCACCGATAGTTTCACCGGCACCTGTGACCTTGATCGAAGTATTACCTGTGTGCCCGTACTCCTTGGACTCACCAGCAAACACGACCTGTGCTAGACCATTGTTGCCCTGCTGCCCCCATGTTACTTCAACGCGGTTGCAGATGGCTCCAATTACATGATCCTGAAAATCAGACGAACCGGCTGCGCCTTCACCTGCCCTGACACCTCTGCGAATTGTGAGTGAGGTGGAGGGCAAGGTTGCCAACTGATACTCGACTGCCGTACCTCCGACAGACGCAGCACCAAAGCCAACTTCCCAGAGATGACAATCATCCGGTTGTGTGCCAGCAGTGCCGTTAGGCAATACTAGCTTGGTGATCTCCCATGACGCAGACTTCCTACCAATGTAACGCGACTGATGGTCTGCATTTCCAGATCGATCAGGACGAAGCTCACGCTCTTCAGCACCCTCAAGGCTCTCAGTGATGGTATACATCGACCTACCACCAGAAGGATGTCGAGGGGTGCCATACGTGGACTCGATCTGCGTATAGATGATAGTCTGACTGCCGGGATATAAATTAGCCATGTCTTACTCCTTCTTTTTCGACTTGGCTGAACTTCCCGATGGTTGCTGGCTACTCGTCGCCTTGGGAGCAACGTGGGTAGAGCGCATCGGATTACCAGCAGCGTCGGCCACTTCCTCAAAGTTCGCCCCCGGCGAACCTGAGAACTGCACGGTCTGTCCGGCAACTACACTGGCTCCACCAACTCTTACAGGCTTCGTGCCTGTGAATTTCCAGAATGGCATATTCATTCTCCGGTTATGTGTTGCATACTCCTACCCTGACACCCAGTTGTGCTTCTTGGAGCAGGGCAGTTCCATCAGTCAACAATGTTCCGAATGCCTTTCGAAAAACAAACGAATCAATGACGATTCCAGATGTATCAAGCAACGTCGTGTTAGACAAAATGGTTTCCTGTATAGCCTGAACCAACCTATCTAATTCGGTAATCACATTGATTTCAAGACCATCGCCAGAATGCATAAGCGCGATGGTGAGATCCCATTTCTCAATTTCGTATCGTGCTTCTCCTTGATCTTCAAACAGATCTGAGCCATTCGGAAAGACGAACACCATAGGGAATTGTTCTGGATACGTTTGTCGTTCTCCGACATTATAGCTGTCGGTGTGAGGCTCTGGAACAGAAAGATCATCGTCATAGTCTGCGTCGATCAAAACCTTGATAGCTGGTAACTTGTTTTTCAACATGGTGACAATTTGCTGTGCAACCCATACGCCAGATCTGCCCTTGGATTGACCCATTAGGTTACTCCGTCCACAACATAACGCTCAATTATTTTCGCCCAACGCTTCTCGGCTTTACTGTCATTGCGAAAAAGCTCGCGCTGTGGTACTCCTCGGCCCTTCTCGTGAAAACTGGCATACTTGACCGTAGTGCCAAGACGCACACCCTGCTTGGTCGGCTGGAAGATAAAATTCCCATCACTTCTCTTGATCAAGCTGTTCTTCAATGTTCCAGTCTGACGAAGAATGGCAGAGTCAAAGCCATTGGCAGATTTCCATGCAGCCCACTCAGGACTGATTGGCTCCCACACTGTCCATCCTGACGAGGCTCCATCTCTCTGGAATGTCAGCTTGTTCATTCTAGCCCAATCATCTGCAACCTTGGGCCAGATCGGACGAAGGTCTTTGGCACGATCAGACAGCCCTCGCAACCTCTTCAGGGTGCTTTTAATGCCCGTAGTGACAAGCTGGACTTGTAAGCCTCGCGCAGCCATTACCACTTAGTGTCTTCGTTAAAGATGGGATCACGTTCGGACGAGTCAGAATCAGACTTGGACTGGAAATGAGATTCAGCCTTATTCTCATTCATCTTCGGCGTATAGACGCCCTTGCGGGTCACCCCCTTGATCGAAACTTTCCCCCTCGTAAAATCAGCCCACTCAATTGTATACTGTCTCATCAGCGACTCAGAATTATTCGCTGGCTGATTACCCACCGACAGTTGTGCCCCATCTGCCATTGCTGCGACATAGGTCGAGGATAGTCTGGCAAGAACATGAATTCCGGTCACATTCGACGGCACAGGTGTCTGGTATCCTAATACATCAAGGACACCGTTGATTCGTTCGAACTGCTGAATCATCATCCGGTTGATCTGGATCTCAGTAGGCTTAGATCCAGTGCTATAATTCCGATGAGGATTCAGTAGACGAATATCCTCCATGGTGCAATACGAATGCACACCAATAGAAACTGTCGTGGGAGTAGCCATTAAGCGTTCACCCTGAGAGGGACAGCGTGATCGTAGACCTGATCTGGAGCATACATGCTACTCAACATGGTCTCGTTCTCTAAGATCCATTCATAGATCTCTCCAAAACCCTCTTCAATGTCGATAAGAGGGTACCAGCCATACGCAGATTGAACCTTAGAAGTGTCAGATACATAGACAGCAAAGTCAGCCCTGCGTTCGTCAAGAACAGTATCAATTTGAGTTTCCTGTCCAGTAATCTTCTGGCAAATACCAGTAGCCTCACGTAGGGAGATCGCATTGAAGGCACCTCCACCCACGTTGAAGACTTCGGGATATGTGTGCGCCTCACCATCCATTCCATGAAGCTGCATCTCGACCAAACGACACAGATCATTGATGAACAGAACGTCCCTGACTTGTTTACCCTTGAAACCGATATAACTCAGGGGAAGCTGGAAGTGATGCGCCAACATCCACCATGTCACCCATCCCTGTTCGACCTTGCCCCACTGCCGAGGCCCTGCCAGACAAGAGAAGCGATTCACAATAGCCTTGATCCCGAAGGAACTGGCCCATTCCTGAATCATCAAATCAGCCATGATCTTTGAGCAGCCATACAGCGACCGGTCGCCACCATCCAGAGCACAGTGTTCATCGATGCCTGTATAGGATACATAGCGATCACTGTACTCTACAATGGGCCTGTCATGGACAGCCGAGATAGGGTAGACCTTGTTGGTAGACCAGAAGATCAGCCCTGCGCCTGTGTCCTTGCAGATATCCAGAATATGCACGAGAGGCAGTGTGTTGTTGGTGAAGTCATACGTAGGATTCTCATAGCCATCGATTGCAGAGGGCTGTGCAGCGCATTCCAGAATGGCGAAGAAAGACTCCTTGGGAAAGTCCTCCCGGTTTCTAATATCGCCATGTCGAACTTCAATGCCCTGATCTTCCAGCCATTCTACATTCTTCTCGCTTCCACGTCGGACCAAATTGTCCATGACGACAACCTCGTACTGAGGATGGAGATAGGAAGCTAGATTGGCACCAACGAATCCTGCGCCACCTGTAATGAGGATCTTCATGAATCAGATCACCTTGAAGAGAACGTCGCCGCCAACGTAACCACGATGGTTCCAGCCATCAGCGATCAGTTTGTCTTTCACCTTGGGATCTTGCGTGAGGACGAGGGTCATCCCCTTCGTCTTGCCAAGCTTGCTTCTGTAGCCTCCACTGCGCGGGAGGGATTTGATTTCGGTGTAGGGAGTATCAGCAGGGAGGCCCAGCTTTCGACAGGCCAACTCTGCGAGTGCTTGAGTGTCCATCTAGAATTGTCTCCATTTGAAGGTCGTAGATCTACTATAGCAGTCGGATGCTCTGGACGATTTCCCGAGAACAATCGCGTAACTTAATGTGTTTTATAGACTTGTTTTTCTGGAATATGTTGACAGACTACCAACGTAGGGATATTTTCCAGCATCAACTGTAAAGTGTTTACAGTGGGGAAAATCAGATGAGATTGAAGGTCAAACACTTCGAAGTCCTTGAATGCCTCAGACAGGCCGGTGAGGGCGTCTCGTGCGCCACGGTGGCCGAGTTCACGGGGAAGTCGGTGAGTGGCGCGTACAGCCCCTTAGAGGAGCTTGTGAGGTATGGCTGGGTATCCCGGCGCGTGATCGGAGAGAGGGTATTCTACTCCCTCTCTGAGGAGACTAAACGAAGTTCAGGTGATCAATGTCTGACATGACCCCTTCCAGAAGTCGATTATAATCTCCGTAGTAGCAGCGATGACAGACACGCCCATCGAATTCATTCTGCTCTGCCATGATGGTATCCAAATCATCTATGGTGCCCATGCATAGCTGATCTGGCATCATCTTGCTGGGAGTCTTCAAAGCATACTGTGCGCCACAACATGGGAAGACTTTCCCGTCAGCGCCGATAACTGGCTTGAGCAGGGAGGTCAGGCACTTCTCCTGTCCTCGCTCAAACTCCTTACGACCTTGATAGACCACCACGTCATCGTTGACACCACGCTCTTTCAACGATGCAGCTATCCACTTCATGGTCGGCACATTCTGGAGATCGAATAGATCTGATACAGCCCTCATGTGCGTGAAGTTATAGCGAGTAGCATACTCCACGAAATAGATGAACTTCTCCAGATCAAACTGTGCGGTGACCACATAGCTGAAAGCCCAATCGACATCTGGTCCTTCGGCTACTGCATAGTTCATCGCTTCAGTCAGCTTGTCACCTTCTTGAGGGATGCCAACTGACCCTCCTTCGATTCCCTGCACCCCCTTGCGATCATCAGACACCGACACACGGCACCATTTGATTCTGGCAAAGTCTTCGGCTTTGAGCTTGTGAGGGAAGAGGTAGGCACTGGACACAAGGCCGATCTCGATCCCTGTATCATCCCAGATCTTGAAGACATCACTGATGTGAGGATGCATCATCGGCTCACCCCCACCTGTGATCGTCACAGCCTTGGTATTCCATCGAGACAGAATCGCTACCAACTGCTCGATGCGCTCCAGAGGCATGGTGGTCTTACGAGAATCCTCTGCACAGGAACACCACGCACAATCCAGATTACATCTATCTGTCGGGATGAACTGAACGTGGACCGGGAAGATCCTTCCAGACTGTATGCCGACTTGGCAAGCCGAATGCTTAACCACCTTGAGTGGGATCGCATTGGCTGCCGTGTAGGACGTACGGCGAAGGTCATGCTTACCGGCTACTGGATTCTCAAACATGTTGCGCCGTTTCGGAATAGTGTTTGTCGTGAACCATCGTTCTCACGAATAGCTTATCCAAATGATCCCTTAGATCATTACGATTCTGATTACACATGTCAATCTTGCGCTGGAGATCCACAAATTCACCATTCAAGTCAGAACCAACTGATGTAAGAGTAGAATCGTCCAGCATTGTCTTGACAATATTGATCTCTGTCTGAAGACCCCAGTAGGTATAGTGTTGCATCGACAGAGCGACGATAGTCTGCGCCACGGTCGTTGGCATACCTATGCCCTCGTCGTGATCCCCATGGTCGTGGAATCGTGCAGAATAATTCACATAGGGGACTCTTTTACCAGTAGCACACTCAAAGAGATACTCGTCGGCTGCAATACGTAGCTGTTCGGCCTGTCGTAAGCACTGGTCCCGTTTCTGCTCATCGGTATGCATGAATACCTTCAACTGCTCGATGCACATCCGATCGATAATCTGGCCGAAGGATTCAGTGATCATTTCTTCTTCCCAATGATGAATTTACTGGAACCATGAATCCTCTTGCGCTCTGCGGCCAAGTACTTCGCATAGTGACTGAAGCACATGTTGTCCTCGCCCACGGTGATTTGCGAGACATGTCTGCCCTCCTTTGGACAGATGGTGCAGAGTGGCTGTCTCATAGTCGCATAACCGAAGGGCCTCATGCGAATTCGTTTTCTTTGCGCTGGACGTGTTGCCATCAGAAGATTCCATTTTCATTGTGAATGCATAGGGTTTCGGCCAAATCCTCTGGAGTCCCCATGCCATACATCCTTGGCACTGGATAATTCAGGATCTTCATGCCGTCTGTGATCATCTCGTTGTAGACGGGAGCCAGATAGAACTCTCCGTTGGTTTTGATATTCTTTGCCATCATCTGGAGAATCGCGTTCTTCAAGATCAAGGCGTTCTTGAAGTAGTAGACGCCACAGGTTGCATCGCGACTGATGGGGATCTTCTCTGCCACTGCGGCGATGATGCCATTTTCCTTCACATCAGCATACGACCACTTGGCCCCAGAAGCCCTGAAGGTCGCTATGCCACCATCAGCTTTGAATCGCTGCATGTAGGATAGGAAGTGTTCTGGGTTCCAATCAATGAACTGATCTGAGTTGGCGACGATCACACCGTCACTTGGACGATGATGGGTGAGGTGATCTATGCCCTCAAGGACCGTACAGGCAGCGCCAGCCGTCACCTCCGTCAATCGGATGACAATGCCACAATGCAAAGCAGCAAGATCGTCCATCTGCTCTACTTGCTCTCTATGTGCCTCCAGTGTCACGAAGGTGGTATCGCCGTCAGGAAGATTCTGCATCACCCTATCGACCATGGTCTTTCCAGCTACGTCGATGAATGGCTTCGGATTTTTGTAGCCAGCGTCAACGAACCTCTGCCCTCTGCCGGCCATCGGAATTACGATCTGCGTCATAGTAGCTTTGCTCCTGCCCTTGCTGAATCGAAATCGTTCACTTCCAGACCACCTACGAGTTGCGCCTTTCCATCTGGTGGAACCTTCACACCATCAATGGTATACGCATCAGGCATATTATCTGGACCGACAATGGTGAAGTCTCGTCGCTGGAATTCCTCAGAATAATTCATCGAAGGGCCTCCACTGCTTCAGTGACATTCTCCAGATTCACATCGGGATAAACCATGCGAATTACTTTCATGCCAGCATTCTCAGCAGCCTTCAGTCCTTTTTCGTTATCCTCGACAGCGACAAAGGCTCCCAGATCTATTTGAGTCCTCTTGCGAAATAACTCTACGGCTTTCAAGTATGAATCGCCAGCCGGTTTCGGATTCTTCACATCATTATTGGAGACGGTGACCATCATATACTCACGAATACCAACCAGTTCCAGAAGTAGATCTACAGACTTTCTAATGCAGTTCGACACACAACCGATTAGATATTTGGTTTCCAGTTCTTGGCACATCTTGATCTTCACGTTGTCGGGCTTGAGAATCTCTCGTGCCATCTGCTGCGTGAATCCCTGCTTGAGATCATACACTTGATCCATTTGCTTCTTGCTCAAAAGCTCACGCTTATGGAGCCTTGATAGCTTCTGTCTTGTAGACAGCCCATCGAACGTCTCTTCATGATCTCTTCTGGAGATATGGAATCCAACAGTCTCTACGAGTGCATGATTCAATGCCTTATAATGAATCTCACATGCATCTACAAGAACACCATCCAGATCAAATAGAATCACTCTCGTGCGCATTGTACCTGATCCCCATCGTGAACCCGTAAGCAGTCCTACTCATGATATGTTGGCGCTCCATGGGCAAGCCATGTGCCAGATATGCATCTCCAAGACACTGCTCTGAACACCACCTGTTGGTAATCGGGATGTTACAGAATAATCCATTGCGCACCTCACTGGCCTTGACGATAAACAACTGAGGCATCATGTCGGCCATACCTTCCTCGACACGCCTACCTCCATGCTTTCCAGCTTCAAGTTGTTCGACCGTCTTATCAGCACTATGCATATGTTGCCCGATAGCCTTTGAGCAACCCACCACACAATCCAGATCTTGCATCAATCCGATCATATTCATGACACCCATGAGATGCCACAGCTTCGTATCACCAGTGATCGCCAACACCCAATCAACATCCTCACGCGCTGAGATGGCTGTAAACAACGTAGAATAATTTCGGGTGATAGCTCTGGAGGCAAGTTCGAATCGACCTGTCTTGTTGCCAAGATCAGGAAGGGCAATCAGATGTTGATCGTCCTTGAGACTGTCAGGCAGTTCCAGATCTCCGAATGGTTCTTTTCTCTTGTTGGTAGAACGACAGATGTAGATGTCCTTCGCTCTATAGTTAAGTCTGGACAGATTGAAGTTGACGACATCAGTTTCATCGTACATGGTGATGACAACTGCAATGCGCACACCTCTCATCTTGGCCTCGCGATTCCTTTCATCTTCTCAAAGCTACGCAAGCCAGCCATGCCCAACATTCCCAATGTCAACTCCATCAGGTTGTCAGATACGAGTGGTGGCAGAACCACCTCGCTTCCTACTGACAGCAGGATCGACTGCGCAAATGGATGGCCGATGAAATTCCAGAACAGGCCGATGCCACACGTCCATCCGATGAAAGGTCGCCAGCCAGCTACGAACAGACTCTTATGCGCTGCCTCGATCTTGTTGATGTCGGCCTGAGCAGCGTTGACCTGTGCAAGACCATCGACAATTGTCTTCTCCAGATCCTCTTGTGCCTTTGCTCTGGCGTTCGGATCAGGGATCAGTCCTACGACCTTGCTGACAGTTGGGCCGATGATCGGCTTCAGTAGTTCCCACATGCTCTACTCCTATTGATCAAGATTCATTCTCCCTGCACGATCTCTGACCCACGACATGGAGCAGAGGTAGCCAAAGAAGAATCCACTGATGAAGGTCACGACCTGACCCCAAGATATTGTCCAGTCATTTAAGTAGAACGAGAGAACGGACGCCATCACCCACATCCAAGCGTTGCCATTCTTGATATTGATGATTTTGGCATACACAGTATCCGACATCCACAGTCGAGTCTCATTCTTGGACATCTCTGGACTCTCCTCGCACCAAATGGTAGCTCAATGAGCTTGGAACCTGTAAGGCTGGAATTCCATTATCGGAGAGCTTGTCCATGTAACTCACATCCCCGGTGACCCCTTCCTCGTTGATTCCATCATGGAGAGGGCCGAACTCTTCCCACAGAGCCTTCGTCTGAAGCCATGTAACGCCGTCTGGGCGCAGTTGCTTGCCTCGGGCAGGGTGAGAGTGGTAGAGACTCGCTTCGACGGCTGTGAGGGCCTTCTGGTTCGCATGGCGTCTCTGTATGTCATTGCAGTACTGGTCCCACCGTCGTTCATCGAATTCATCCCACACTGTGCCAAAATGCTCGATAGGATGCCGGGACCGTCCAGCCGCAGGAGATTCCACTGTCCATGTATGATATGTATGCCTCTCGCCCCACCTGTCAGCCGCAGCCATGAGATGGTGGAGCCATTGTCTGGAGAAGTATTGATCCGACCCCATCCTGACAACCCACTTCGTTTCTGCGTGTTGATATCCCATGTTGAAGCAAGCGTAGAGGTTGTGCAAGAAACGAGTCGTCTTGTCTGAAATCGTAGCTGGTTGCTTCTCAGGATGAATCACGTATTTCAGATTCATCTCTGGAAAGGCTTCCTGAACTTCCTTGCAGTAACCCTCAGTCTTCTTGTTGGCTCCTGCCAGAATGATCAGCCAATCTACATCCACGCCGGCCCGTCTATGCGCATTGATAATGCACCAGTTGAGCAGTTCGATGTCATCCTTGATGATGGTATACGCCGTGATGTCACTCATTGAAAATCCCCGAATCTATAGTGGCAACCATTTCTTCTGGTGTCCCCATGCTGAACACCTTCTTAACTGGAAATCCCTTCACCTTATGTCCTCGCGTAATCATCTTGTTATATGCCGACTCGACATAGATCTCATTTTGAACAAGATCCTCTTCAGTCATATCTGCCAGAGCAGAGAAGTAGAAGTTGGCGTCGGAGAAATAGCTGCACCCACATAATGCATAGGGAAAATCCAGCGAAGACCTCTTGGGTTTGATTCCACGCAACTCCCAGTTGGTGCCTTGTTCAGGTATAGCGAAGCCCCAGTCATCCTTCTCGGTGGTCATCCAGAGAGGGACGATACCATCAGCACTCTCTGAGTCTATCGCTTTGACAAACTCTTCCTTGTCCCAAGACAAGAATTGATCGGAGTGATGAATCAAAAGCTGTGGATCTTCATGGGGAATGTGATGTCGTGCCAACTGGACGCAGTGAGCTACGCCCGTAGGCTCTGTCTCTTCCAGAAACAATCCATGAGGATAATTCTGAAGCCCTGCCTGACGATACATCTCCGATGCCTGAGCAGCCTCACCCTTGGCGCAGATGAAGATCACCAAACGAATCTGATCCAGAGGAAGACACGATAGAGATCGGATAAACATCGGCAAACCGTTGATCAGAATGAGAGGCTTGCTCACTTCTGTATAGCTACGAAAGCGAGTGCCATACCCACCCATGGGCATTACGACGGTAAGCATCTTCTCATCCTCTGGAATATGTCGAGATGTTCTGGTGCCACATCATGCATTTTGCCAGTAACCTCTGAACGGATCTGCCCACTCAGAACATCATCCACGGTGACCCATTTTAATTCTACACCTTCACGACATTCGAAAGTCACAAATTGATCTGGGTAGGGCCTGAGCCTGAAGACAGTAGTTATCGTATTGATGCCAGCATAGTGAAAATTGAGCAATGGTTCTAATTGATCGGGGCTTACTGCCTGTGCAGTCTCTTCCCAAATCTCTCTGACCAAAGCTTCAACAAGAGTCTCGTCGCCATCTGCTTGGCCCCCCGGCATCGACCACATGTCAGGATTCCAGATCCAATCTTTATCATCTCTTAAATTAGCAAGAACCATCTTGTCTTTGATGATAATGACTGTAACGCTCTGTCGGCCAACGAAGGCTGTCATTTGACGACCTCCAATTGGTAATACTGATCTCCATTGCCAGTAGCGTCGTATCGACACTCAGTCACTTTGAACTCGCCTCTGATGCTATACATCGGTCCACGCTCGATGATATACTCGCCGTCCTTCTTCTCCCACATCTGGAATGACCACTGATCCCAATCTGTCTTCTTATGGGTGTAATCCTTCCCCCCGTTCGGAGAATCTTTATTGGGCACGAAGATGTCTACACTTCCACCCTTCTTGGTGACTCTCCAGATCTCCTCCATGATGAAGATGAGGTCTTCGCCATTGAAGTGTTCAAGGATTTGCTTTGCCAGCACTCCATGAAAGTAACTGTCATCAAAGGGAATCCCTCGGGTGATGCTCCTGACAATATCCACGCCTACGAAGGGGTGATGATCCATACCGATGTAACCGGGGGCCTTGTTGGGTCCACAACCTATATCCAGAAGCCTCATCTTAGCCATTGGTTAAATTCTTTGAAAACATCTCGGCAATACCAGCCGCATGATGCAGATAGCTCATCGTGTTGACCTGATCTCTCATACGTGCCTTATGGCGGATCTTGCTTTCCATCAATTCACAACATGCATCTACGTCGCCAGCAGGGAACAATTCTACGCCATGGCGATAATCATCCATCCACCCTACTCTAGCCGAGATTACAGGCTTACCTAAATAAAGAGCCTCTAGAGGAGCCATAGGTCCACCTTCCCATAAAGAAGGGACTAACAGGCAATCGATCTTGTCGTAGAAGTCTCTATAGCTTCTGTAGTCCTCTCCTTCATGGATCTCTGCTTTAGGAACCATGAAATCGTCTGGATTCCATCCCTCTCCTTTGAACAGAAGAGCCATGTTCCAAGTCTCTTCTTTGACTAATCCAGTAATAACCTCCTGCAAGAAGCCGTTCCCTTTGCCGATAATAGGATTACCATCTGGGTCTGATCCACGTTGTGCGATTCCAAACGTATATGGAATCGGCTCACCAAGATCAACCTCAAAATCTCCCCCCGGCTTGGATACGATCATCTGTTCTGGATGATAGGTTTTATTCTGGAGGAACATGTCATGATAGTAGGAATTCATATGCACGACGCCATCAAGGTCAGCCCAGTGCGCCCTGAAGTTATCCCAACTGTCCTCATGAAGGTGGGTGAACATCCCGATGTGGGGGACGTCGGGAAAGGCAGTTCTCATCGAAGGGAACCAACAGTTTTGGATATCCACGTAATACCAACCGGAGAACGATTCTGCCTCCTTGTGCGTGAGATTAATCAACTGACTGACAGGAATACTCTGGAACACATCAGGGAGAGCAGCGCAAACACGCTCTCCGATGTGCTGAAGAATCCAGCCTGAGTCAACATGAATTACACCGATCTTACCCATTGTCGGTATCTGTTTCCTTGATCGGACGCTCCATCATGAAGCCTTTTAGCTGGTCTTCATACTCAGCATTACGAAGCACATCAAACTTCGTTTGATTCTCCTGCTTCAGCTTCGAATGATCCAGTTCGCAGTTGAAGCACAGGTCGAAGCGAGTGCCATCTGGCTTCTTATAGGATTCTAGGTCATGCACAACTGACTCACATCGATCACAGACCTTCATTCCATCTCCTCCATGTCGCCATCTACATGTTCAGCCTGTCGAATATGCCAATGCATATGATCGGGCCAGTGCTGTGTCTTTCGGTCAATCGTGAAGTGATAATTCGGATACGCCACCGACGCTACATATGAGCATCGGTCGATTACTTCTTGAAGCTCTTTCTTTGTGAAGTCCTCTTCTCTTTTATGACTATGCACAACCACCATAGGCACTTTACACTTGCCGCAGCGAGTGATCAAGAAGAGACGCTCCTTGACGTAGATCTTCGCCTTGGCTGGAGGGGGTTTACAAATCGGGCACCCCATTTTCCTTCCGATATGCTTCGTAGGTGTCATAGTCTCCTGCTCTTCCCGGTAGAATGATTTTTGGTTTCCTACCCTTGCCGGTGGGACGACAGAACTCTGGGAACCACTCCTTCTTTGCTGTCTCCAGAACCATACCTTTCTCCGTGACCAGCCTGTCAAGTGGATACCCTGTCTGTCCATGCCTCTTGTAGGTATAGAACTTCTGGAGAATTCGCTCTGTACTAGCGAATCCATAATGGAGCAATTGCTGGTCCTCCTCTTGAAAGCGAATCGCTCCTACGCGAATATCTTGGTCAGCACTCTCACGCCGATATGGAATAGGCATCTGCTTCTGGTGTAGCCCACCGCGTGGATCATAGTAAAGCTGTCCGGTGTTCATCCAGAAGACGCAATGCCACAGGTCGTTGTATTCAAGGTCGGTGCGATAATACTTCTCACTACGCCAGAGATTCAGATTATGAAGATAGATCTGCACAAGATTATTCTTCTTCACTTCTGCCAGCGCGTCGTTGACTTGTTCTCTGTCTGTAAAAAACTCTCCAAGAACAGCATCGGAATCAAACCAGCAGATCCAATTACATTTAGGATGATCGCCCAGCAACCTTCTCAGCAGAAGGTCTTTGTGATGGATCTCCAGATTGAATTCATTGGTGCGACCTTTGATGACGACACAGTCGAAATCCTGATAGACTGGCATGACATCTTCAGTCGAGGCGTCATCATAGACGTAAATCTCATCGGATACCATACGCATTGACGTGAGACACTTACGTAGGTCGCCATTCTCGACTCCGTTAAAGTTTTGGAGAAATCCGATGATGTTCATAGTTGTTCTTTCTTACCATGAGGTATCCAGACATGCCCACCGGCTCCATAGCGTTCCATCAGATATGCCATGTCAGCTTCTTTCTTCAGACGCTCTTCCTCAGTCTTCAGCGTATTCAACATCTGGCCTTGATGAACACGACGCCTCACCAATGGCTCTGCCACGGCTGAGAAATTGAATCGCTCCGCACAGCGTAATAGGAATTCGTAATCCTGCGCATGGACGATGTTCATATCGAAACCACCTACCTCATCGAAGATCTTGCGATGCCACATGACTGTTGCAGCATTGATGAAGCAGTGCTGGCGCAGATTGTCAAATAGCTTTTCTCTAGAAGGATACTGTGCTGCGGCGTGGGTCTCCATGCACTGAGGTATCCCAAGCTCAAAAGATGTATAGGAGATCATATGATCGCCCATCTCCTGAAGCTGGAATGCCACCTTGTCCTGCATATAGAGATCATCAGAAGGAAGCCATGTGATCCAGTCGCCTTCAGATAGCCCGATAGCCGTGTTCAGTGCCCCGGCGACTCCTTGATTCTCTTGCCAGTGGTAGGTCCATTCTCTGGTTCCCACTCTCGGGACTGGACAATCCTTCTGACAACGCTCTACGACATCCTCCTGAGAAGGAGTCGAGCCGTCATCAACGACAACAATCTGGATATCGGGCCAGCTTTGGAAGTAGGCAGACTTGATAGCTGCTTCCAGAAATGTTGGTTTCTGATTATAGGTAGGAATGATGATCGAAACCAGATCAGATAAATGCACTGCCGTCACAATCCTTTCTCCTTGCGAAGTTTCTTCTTCTCTGCGCCGATTAGCTTGCTCAACATCGCTGCCATACTCATCTTGCAAGCAGCAGCAATGATCTTGAGATCACGATGATCGTCAGCCCAGATTTTCATCGTTCTAAAGGTCTTGCTCATTTAGTCATCCATGTAGTAAATTGGCTACATGTAGTATAACCACACTCAAAGGAGGCGTCAACGTGGAAATAGTCCAATGTCATACTCCCAACAAGTCTCTCAAGAAGAGACTCCGAACGAACATCACCTTGGGCGTTGTGCATTATACTGGCTCAATGAATTTCGATGGAACGCTTAACTGGTTCGAGAATCCGAAAGCGAAGGTCTCGGCCCACTACGTCATCGGCAGAGAGGGCACAGTTGCTCAATTTGAAACCATCTACACAAAACTTTGGCATGCAGGTAAGAGTGAGTGGAATGGACGCAAGTGGTGCAACGGCTACTCCATTGGCTATGAGCTTGTTGGTACTTCTGATTCTGGATTCACTCAAGAGCAATACGATGCGTTATGTGAAGTCATCATGGACAACATGACTAACTGTCCTCTCTCAGCTATTGTCGGCCATGAGCATATCAGCCCCGGCAGGAAGGTTGATCCCGGCGAGGGGTTCAACTGGAACAAGATAGCTGCACCCCTCGCTATCGAAATCAACAAGCACACATTCACTGGCAACAAGCTTGCCCAAATAGGTCCGAAACGACTCAAACCTGTGCCCCTTGCTGTCAATGAGAGTGGTAGAGAGCTGGATGTTCCTGAACCCATGGTCACCTCGACTTCCACCGAAGTACGAAACCCCAAGATGGGCAATGGCAAAGATCCATGGTGGAAGATCTGGTAATCAATAGGAGAACATCTCTGACATGACAGGCATCGACAGTTTGGTCTCTGGCATCCGGTTGTACTCTCGACGCCTGTTGAAACCGCGCTTCCACTCAAACATGTACTGCACCAACTGGTCAGTCTGGGACATCACAAGCTCGATGGAATTATTCTGCACGACGTGATCCCTGTAGGCACCTGAATCGTAAGGCCCCTCCAGAAGCTCTCTAAGGCCCCCTGAATGCGTGAACGTCTCAGGCCACATCACACCCTGCCTATCGTAGAGAAGAGGCTTGATGCCCTTGCACATGGCTTCTGCGACGGAATAGCCGAACGATTCCACGATAGATGTGGAGATGATATAATCCTTGTCCTCCAGCCATTCGTTTTTACGGTCGTCATCAACCCATCCATACCACCAGACATTCGGCAACGATTCACAGGCATGTTGCCACCAATATGCCAGATGGTTCCCTTGAAATCGACCGGCGATATGGAACTCGTAATCGGGATGAGTCTTAGCGCACTCCATGAGCAGAGGGATGTTCTTCTTCTCATTGAGATAGCCAAGGTATGCGATCTTCTTTCCTCGACCGTGTTCCCTGAAACTGAAGCGATCGGTCTGGACACCATTAGGGATCACTGACAGGTCAACGCGCTCTGTTTGTTCAGGCCAACGACTGATGAACAGGTCACGAATGTGATCAGCGACGAACACCAAGTGGTCGATGTTATCCCAGTTCACATTCCCCGGCACATCACCGAAGGCTTCATAGGAATGGAGTCTGCACACAACTGGAACATCCCACTCACGAATGCTGACATCCTGTAGATTCGCATCGGCCCATTCGACCCACACGAAGTCAGCCCACTGTTGCCAGCGCGTCTCCAGTGTCTTCCTGACGGAGACATGATAGTTTTGCACCATCCATTGAGAGAGTGGGCCAGTAAAGCTGCCAATGTGATCGAGAATCAGGAAGTTCTCTCGATGAGTCTTAGAGATCTCTGTCTTGATCTGATCCTTGAATGCTTCTCGCTTGGCGATGATCGATCCATCATTAGGTCGCCATCCCAAGGCTTCCCCGGCGGATCGCATTGCAGAATGCCAATCCTTCAAATTCTCGTAGCACTTCATCTTCAGGATGATCGGCATGTAGGTATAGGCTGACCCCTGACAGAACATGACCGTGAACGGAGCCTTGACGTTGTCAGCGATCTTGAGCCAGTGGATGCACTCTTCCCATTGACCGTCAGCGAATGCGATCTCTGCCAGAAGGATATAGGGTTCGCGCCGACGCCAGTTGACTTGCATTGCCAGAAGGAGATACTCCTTCGCCTTGGCCTTGTTACCTGTATGACGAAGATGAAGTAGGCCCAACTGTTGGAGAGCTTGGTACTTCTCTTCTCCAAATGCAGGGTTCATCTTCATATATCGTTCGTACCACCAGATCGCTTTCTTCGGCTCCCCCATGTCGGCATAGGAATTGCCCATGTAGAAGTAGGGTCTGGTGTTCTTCTTATCCTTCTTGATGTCGTTTTTCAGGCCGGTGAGATTCATGCGTTTGCGCTGGAGCTTACGCCTCTTCTCACGCTGCGGTGGCATGTTGTGGATCAGGATGACTTCTGGACAACCTACGGCCTTCTTGGAATCGTAGCCTTCCAGATGATTGTGTACCTTCGCCTTGTAGTTGATCTTGCCGTTGTTACGGAATAATCTTGGCTGAAGGAAGAACAAGGAAGGGATGGCATCCTCGCCCACGTTCATGCAGACATTGAAACAGGCTACATCGAAATTCTCGTCGAAGCCTTTATCCAGAATCTGTTCAAGATAGCTGACCGATGTGAGGATCTGTCGTTCAGAAGGATCAAGGTGATAGATCCCTGCCATACTATCTTCAAGAGGATGTCCTTCTGGACATAGAAACTCATGACCGTCAAGGATCAGAATCAATGAGCCATTGGCTCTCTTGATCGCTTTGTTGCGTGTGCCAGCGAAGTCATCGTTGAAATCGAATTCGAAGTAGTCGGTGGCATACTTCTTAGCAATCTCTGGGGTGTCGTCAGTGCACTTGCGATCTACCCCGATGATTATCTCATCCACGAGGTTCTCAACACTCTTGATGGCATTCTCCAGCGTCTCAGCCTCATCGTGGACGACCATGCAGAGAGAGATGCTCTCCCTCGACATAGGTCGCTCTACTTCAGTCATATTCTCTCTCCATAAAAAAAAGACCGATCCGCATGGGGTTTACTCAGCCCCACACAGATCGGTCTGTCTATTCGACTTGGGGAAGTCATGAAGCTATGATAGCTCCAGACACCCGTGTAGTCAAATGTGGAAATTGGCTACCTAATGCGCTGGACTCCGAGTGTCAAGTAGGGATTGGTGAGTGCCTTCCCATCCGAGTTCATGGAGATCACCATTCCAGAAGTGAACCCCAGAGAGTCTACGGGAAGATGAAAGATCGAACCATCGGCAGCACTGATCGCCATAGCCAGTTTCGTATCCGTCGTGACATTGAATCCGACCGACGTAGCTGAGTTTATCAGACGTAGGGAGACATTGCCAGACTGGATATTGAGAAAGCCTGAAGTCAGAATGACGGAATCACCACGGCCAGCAGCCGTAGGACCACCAATCTTAACCAGATGGTTGTTATTCCCCGGCTTGATAAAAACCGGTTCAGATCGGCGTCGTTGCGAAGCCATTATGCCAGTTCCTTCTCGTCCTCTTCGATTTCGTCAGGATCGTCCAGACTTGGTACCTCATCAGTCAATTCGACTACCTCTTCGATATTCTCTTCGACTGTGACATCAACGGACGGGGCAGGAAGACCCTTTGCAAGATCCTCTGCCTCCGTCTCGTCAATGAATCGGCACCAAGTCTCTTGTGGACCCCACTGCGCAGCGTAAGTCCGAAGCAACCTTCTGGACCAGTCATGGACTGTTCCGATCTGGAGATTCGATTTCTTACCGACAGTTTTAGTCAACACGAGAAACATGGTGATTCGCCTTTTGGTTCCTACTCTTCGAACGCAGGATACCAGTTGGTATGGACGCTGAGATGATTCATCGTCTGGGGGGTACCAGAAATCGCCAATTCAAGGAACAAACCGGCGCCAGCTTCCATAGTAGCATTACCGTTGTTGATATCTGACAACTCCTTGAACCCAGAGGCAGCAATAGTGACACCACTGAGAGAAGCATTCTGCTTCAGGAGATCAACACCACGAGATTTATTTACAAGATTTAAGACCCATGTGTCGGCTTCATTGGCGTGGTGTCGCATTGCCGAAGAACCGAAGTTCACCGACACGGACTGAATCTTCGCGCCCCCCTCGGGGGCACGAAAGATACAGAAATCCACGGCTCCAGAAGCAACCTGTCCAACATGGGCTGGGGTCGAGCGCCGACGAGCAGCCTTGTTCAAAGCGCCAGACTGCATCCCCTTACGCTGAAAAAATCCCCGAACATTACCCGTTTTGGTTGCCATCTCTTCTTTCCCCTTAGTCTACGATGCCAGAGAAGAAGTAGCCCAGATCAGAGGCAGTGAGCTTCATGTCAAGGTCTACATTGGCCTCGACAACGTCCTGCTCTTCAGCTTCCTCGCGATAGGTCTTCGTTGACACACCCTGCCAATTAAAAGTGTAACCGGCAGACGGAGTGTCGATGGAAGGACTGTTCGTGACACCAGCGAGGAGGACGTTCTTACCCCAGATGAAGGACATCGAGGTCGTCTGGCCTTCCTGTGCGCTGTTGTAGACCGCATCGCCCACGAGAACCGTGGGGATATCCAGCCACGCCGCAACCTGTGCTTCCGTGAGGATGCCAGTCTGCGTGTGCTTGTAACGGTCGATAGCGTCGGGATGCTGCTTGAGGGCAGACATCACCTCGTGGCCCATCACCAGAATGTTGGGCTTCATGCCCGTGTTCTGGAGAATCGTGTCCACGCCATCGGAGATATCCTTTGCAGGATCGCCGTTGGCATAATCATCCCACTTGTCTGCACCCACGCCACCAACAACGTCGGTGTCCCATTTGCCAGTCGCGAAAATGTCTGTTACCAGACGACGTTCGCGCCGAATGTTGATCTGCTCCATGACGTGGGAGGCCGCGTTCTCAAACGGACGAACAACGTCGTCGGCATTGTCCACGATCATATCTGGAACGCCCTGTCCGAAGCTGATGCGCTTACACGCATACGGCTCGGTTGTGACATTCCAGCCACCACGCGGTGCACGAGTTCCCGGCTGGCGATCATTCGCAGCCTCGTCACGGAAGCGATCACCCTTGGTGAACTTGAAATACACGTCACTCTTATGAGCAACATTCACCGAAGGAAATACGCGCTCTGCGATGTACAGTGAATTCTCGTATCCAATTGCAACGTCTTGGATAGCTGCGTTCACATGTGCATCGGCATTTTTGGGTTCAGGCATTATGTCCCCTATACCTTATGTGGCAGCTTGGGTCTGTTCCAGAAGCACGGAGATGACATCAGAAGAAACGCCATCCTCCAGAGCTTGGGCACCGTACTTGGCATTACCCACGCCAAGAACGCCATTACCATTGGCGTCAGCCTTGACCTGATTTCCTGCCTTGACGGTTCCACCAAGACGAAGTTTCGATACTCCGATGAGCCTGATACTCAGACCCTCGGTTTTCTTTGCCGTAGACTGGGTGATACCCAGAATACGGTCACCGGCAGCAGCAGCCACGACCTGTGGCGACGTGTTCCCCATCTTGGCGAAGATGAACTGGTCGCTATTAGCAGACAGTCCATTTCCAGAGACAGCGAACGTCAGGTCGAGAATGCCATTTTCAGCAGCCATTGATTAGCTCCTTATGAGGCTTTCTTGGCCTGTTCAGCCAATTGGGGATTCTCGGTCTCTACGAGTTTACGCGCTTCCTGCTGCGCCAACTGGTAGGTCGAGAACTTTGCAGCATCATCACTCATCAACTGACGAGCAGTCGTGCGAACCTTAGACCAGTACTCGGTCTTGGGATCGAGTGTGGCAGTGTCCTTGTCTCCAGAACCCTGCTCCACTGTCAGTTCCAGTGGAAGCTCGGAGCGACTGGCGATGATGCTATCGAATACATCGGGGCTATCGAAGGCGAGAGATCGCATAGCAGGAACAACTTCCTTACCATCGACTTCGCTCAACGCCACCTCGGCAGGTAGCATCTTGCGGGTCTCAATGGCACGGTCGATGCGCTCCTGCCCATCCTTCTGGTTGCGATCCTGTTCCATCGCGTCCAGACGATCAGAGAGTGCCACCATCTCGTCACTGAGAATTTTCTTCTCAGATTCCAGCTTGGCATTCTCTTCCGACAGCTTGACACTTTCATCAGTGCCATCAGTCAGCTTCGCCTCGGTCTCTTCATTCGTCACCGTCAGAGATTCGACCTGAGTCGTCAACTCTTCCAGTTTCGTCTGAAGACCCTCGGCCTCAGTGACCTTTGCAGTCAGAGCAGCGATTGCGTCTTCGATGGAGTCTTCGGCTCCGATGCTCAACAGCCCACGAAGGGTTTCTTCGTTCATTGCATCTTCTCCATCTATTGAAGTAAGACTGGCTCCATCAGGGTCCAGCCCCGCATCATCTGATGCGGACACCTCCGTAGGAACGAACATGTGCTTTACCTTCGTCCATTCATCTGGAGGGGAAAATCGAACGTCAGAATTATCCTCACGTTCGAACTCGATCTGAAACAAATCACTACCACCGTTGGAGTCGCGCCGAACAACCACGTTGTCCTCGCGTACATCCTCGATCCAGTAGTTGACTGCTTCAGAGTCTCGGAAGTTCTTGTGGAACTGAGTAGTCACATCCCTCATCATGTCGCTGATGCTGTTGGTGGACGCCAGCTTCAAGATGGATTCTTCCACCTTGTCTACTGTGGCTAACAGCAATGGTGCGAGCGAGGAAGAAGTCTGTGCCAGTGTTACGGGAGACATGCCGGGAAGGAAGGGCCGGTTGGTGAGTGCGAATGCCAGAAGCTTGGCTCCTGAAGTCTCACCGGTTTCGGGATTCGTGTAAGCCCATGTGAACTCAGGGCTGACGAAACGAAACTCTTCATTGCTGATGAATTCCTGTGCGGCTTCAGTCCAACGCACTTCAGCCATGAGAGAAAGCCGGTCATCCTGATTCTCTTTGAAGATATTCTGGATCCAGCCAGCAGCACGAGTTTCCTCGGGCGAACCTTCTCTTGCTGAGTTGTGGTTGAAGTCTACTGCGATTCGATCAGGAACGAAATTTGCCAGCACTTCATCCATCGTGTTTTCGGTGATCTCAAATACCCCATACCGAGCGTGGGTAAATTCCCCGGTCCTCATGATCTCGACGGGGATGCCGATCTCAGTCTGGAGCTTCGTTGAGATGAAGAATTTATCCATGAACCAATACCCTTTTGAATATCGAGTCAGGGACAAGACTTACGCCTCATCCCTGACTCTTCCCCAAGGCGAACTTCACCATGAGAGCCTTTCGACTCTCACTATAGTAGTCGGATGAAATGCCATTTTGGCCCCTTTGCCACTTTTTCTCCAGAACAACTTGTCGAGTAACTCTGGCGTAAGTCGTTGTTATTGCCGACACTTAACACGTGTGTTCACTTGTTGACAGAATAACAACCTATAGCTATATTTCTCACAGTTACCCCCTTTCCCACAGGGGAAACCTGTACTGTCAACACTTTACAGTGAGAGGGAATTCATGGAGATCACACGGACGAAAGGAGAGATCGAGGACATGCTTCGGCGTGTCACATTCCAGATCGACTCGACACCAGACTGCACTCTGTTTGGCGAATACCAATTTGAAGAACTGGGATTGATGAAGGCGCACAAGCAAATTCTCTTGGGTGCCTTGGGAGAGGTTCCATTCTGGAAACCTCCAGTGCTGTTTGAACAAACCTGTTGGGCATGGCTGTGTGGGGAGTCATGGGACAAGTATCCAGAACTGATAAAGGAGGATGGCGTATGGCATACGATATGATCCACTGCGACGCTCTACATGTCGCAGACCATCTTGTAGAGGGAGCCGTCCACTGCGTGGTAACCAGCCCCCCTTACTGGAGCCTGAGAGACTACGGGGTTCCTCCCACCGAATGGCCCGATGGGACCAAGTGCTGCTTGGGTCTGGAGGAAACTCCCGACAAATTCATCGAACATCTGTGCGATGTTTTTGACAGTGTGAAAAAAGTCCTGCGTGACGACGGCACACTCTGGATCAATCTCGGAGACACGTTCGCCGGGGGTGGTGGCATTACCGGAGTGCCTGAGAACTGGGAATCTCTCAGCATGTCGAATCGAGAGAAGTATCCAGAAAACGCCCCATCGAGAGACAACAAGAGGTTCGGCCTGAAGAAGAAGGATCTGATCCTCACACCGTTCAGGTTGGCAACTGAACTCCAGAAGCGTGGCTTATATCTACGTCAAGTGATCATCTGGGAGAAACCCAACCCTGCCAGAGAATCGGTCACCGACCGTCCTACCACTTCACACGAATATATCTTCCTCATGTCGAAGAAGCCTCAATATTACTATGACATGGAAGCCATCCGTACGGAGTCAGGAGCAAATTGTGGATCAGTCTGGAAAATCACCGTCACAAATTACAAGGGTGCGCACTTCGCGACATTCCCTCCAGACCTCGTTGAGAGATGCATTAGAGCAGGTACGTCGGAGAAAGGGGCCTGTGTGGAATGCGGTGCGCCGTATGTCCGACTTATTGAAAAAGGAGAAGCCGATGACGAGTGGAAAAAAAAGTCTGGAGCCGACAGTGATGGAGAATACCGGGGTCAAGCTACAAAAGATTATGAGTTTGGAGGAGCAGAGAATCCGTCAGACGTTAAACGACGAATACTGGCAGGAATGGTTACGCGAACAACTATTGGTTGGGAACGCTCCTGCGCTTGCAAAGACCGTGATCCCGAAGGAAGCGCAACACCAATTAACCACGTTCCTTGCACAGTTCTTGATCCGTTTTCTGGAGCTGGAACGACCGCATTGGTTGCTGACCGTCTCGGAAGAGATGCCATCGGAACCGACCTGAAGGAAGAGTATATCCAGATGGCAGACAATCGCGTCTACGATGACGCCCCACTGTTTCATCAACCACACCTCAAGGAGTAATGGCAAGAGAATGAGCAATAATCTAATCTGGGGCATCGACCCCGGCACAACAAAAAGTGCATTGTGCATCTTCGACGTGGATCAAAATAAGGCTGTGTTTTCCGAGACATTTCTCAACGAGGAACTGGCAAAAGTCTTGGAGTCGAACTATGAACATGTATCACACAATGAGATCCACCACTTCAGGACAGACAAGATGAGTGCAATGGTTTCTGGCCCTGCTGATCTTGCAATCGAACAGGTTGTCTTCTATGGCAGAACCGTAGGCGAGACCACTTTCACCACAGTCTTCTGGTCTGGACGATTTGCTCAGGCATGGGGCAGACCGTACGCCTATTTCCCGTTCAGAGAGGTAGGACGAGAGATCTGCGGCCTTGCCAGTGGCATCAAGGAGCCTGAGGTACGCCAAGCTCTCATAGACCGGTTCGGACCTGAAAAGAGGACTGCAATCGGCCTGAAGGCGTCTCCCGGCCCCCTGTACAACGTCAAGGGGCATGAGTGGTCTGCGCTTGGGATAGCCGTCGCCCACGCTATACGAGAAGGACTCATGAAATGAAGGAACCCCTCACCCAACGACAACTGGAGATCTACGCAGCTATCAGATACCATGTCATCACTCAAGGAGTCCCACCCACGATTCGCGAGATGATGACTGCTCTCCAGATCAAATCAACCAATGGAGTCAGAGCCGTCATTCAGGTCTTGATCAAGAAAGGATGGCTGACCTACCCGACCAAGGGAGCCGTGCGGGGCATACGCCTCATAGATGACGAATGGAAGCATGACTCAGAAAGTTTACGTCTCGTAGAAACAGTTCTGGCATGGTATATAAATGCTGACATACCCGACATCACCAGCAGGGAACGAGACGTGGCGCATGATGTCGGAGTATCCATCCGACAAGAGCTTGTCTATGCTACCAAGGCACAGACGGCTCTGGCAGATCGCAAGATGGCGACCAAGCCATATACCCATAAGGAAGTATGATGGCTACCATCTGGATGGTTCACGCAACAAGACGAATACGAAAGAAGGGTAAGACCCTTACAGTGAAGCATGTCGAGCCACGAGTTATTGCACCCACCAAAGAACTGGCAGAAGAACAGATACGGCATTTTCTGGCAGACTCCACAGATTACAAGTGGACTATTCAAGGTACCGTAAAGGAGAGTGGATGATGAACATGAGAATAATTGGAGACGTTCATGGGAACGCTGAAGACTACATCGAATTGATCGCTGAAGAGAAGTATTCGATCCAGATCGGTGACATGGGCTTTAGCCAGACCTATGAGAAGTTGATGGACTATGTGCCAGCATCTCATCATCGCTTCGTGCCGGGGAACCACGACGACTATGACAACCTACCACCTCACGCACTGGGTGACTGGGGGATCTATGAGATCGATGGATTCTCAGCGTTCTTCGTCAGAGGCGCAGACAGTCCAGACAAGGACTTCAGGCTCATCGAGAAGACAAAGACAAAGATCAAGTCATGGTGGGATTGCGAAGAGCTTACTGCGTCACAAGGGGAGCAAGCTCTGGTCGACTACGTAGATGCACAGCCAGACTTCATGATCACTCATGACTGTCCGACGTTCCTCACAGCTACGATGGGATCGACGTGGCCACCGACTCACACGCAGGAGTTACTACAGAGGATGTATGAGGAATGGCAACCAAAGCACTGGATCTTCGGTCACTGGCATCAAGACAAAGTGATAGCAGACGACGGTACCACCTTCATCTGCTTATCACAATTGTCCCATGCCGACTTCGACTGTGAGACTCAGAGTTTCGTCTGACTACTTCTTGCCAGACTTCTTGAAAGGCATGGCTTTGCCCTTGGGCATCTTATGGCCCGTCTTCTTCGGAGGACAGACCTTTTTTGTTCCAGACTTACCCTTGCCCATGTACCCTTTACCCTTTGGCATCATACTCTCCCTGAAGATTTCAGTGTGTAAAGCCACATACAGCGACAAGCACCTCGGCCTTCGCAGTTGATCAACGGAGGCGAGATCTCATGGAACCTTGGAGAATTCAATGTTTCTGTCTGGCCGTCATGAGCCTTGCAAGGATTGCAATTGTGATCGTCCAGAATTGACGAGAAGGTGGCTGTGCTTTCGATCAACCCACCGGCTCCAGCAATGTTACTGGCTTCAGCGACACGACCAAGGTTGAAAGCCTCAGAAGTATTCTTGGTCGCCATCAATCGAGCTTCCTTCTCCACAGAACTGGTCATCTCGTTGACGATGTTGTCCAGATCGTCCTCGGTGAAGTCAGACCCCTTCGTTCTCTGCACGTCGAGAGCCACCCTGTGAGCCGTCTCGACCGTCTTGCGGCTCAGACGCTGCACAATGTCCTCAGTGCGACTACGCATGATTGCAAGGGCCTCTGTGCCCCCTACAGTGTCATCCCTGAGCAAGGGACCATCCTCAAGCCTGAACGGCAGCACGATCTGATCCCCGGCAGCTACAGCCTGAGAAGCGATCTCACTACGCACAGTCATCTGACCCTTCTGGTAAAGCTCAAACAGGAGAGGTCGGATATGGTTCTCCATCCTCTTCTCGTCCATGCTTCCCAGATCAGTCATCATGATCTCACTGAATCTGCCAGACGCCAATGCACGTTCAACGCCAGTGCGAAGCGTTTCGGTCCACTCGTCCCTCACGACCATGACACGGTGCATTATTCTGTCACGGGACGAATCAAGCGTATATTCGATGTCTGTGAGGGCTACGTGGCTCTCTATGTCCGTAGGCTCCCTCCATAGCTCGGAGGCTGCTACGCGCCCTGCTGGGGGCGCTGCGACGACCGGGGCCGGTTCCTTCTTCTTACGCTCAGAAGCCTTATCAGCCTGACGCTCACTGCGCTCCTCTGCTCTGTCCTCCTTGGCGATCTCAGCCTCTTCCTCCTCATCTGGAGTGCGACCGGAAACGCCTCGACGCTCCTGATCCTCACGGAAGGCATCGTTATCCTTGAGAGGCAGATTGAGCAGACCACGAAGACGATTTTCCAATTCAAGATCTGGCGTGATGAATGTGTCGCCCATGATACGCAGGGCTGCCAGAAGTTCAGACATGCTGATGGCACCGATGTCTGTAGCCTGAAGCACCGGACGTGGCTGGTTGGGGAAGTTGATATCCATCAACGGCCAGATCACATCACGGTTAATGATCTCCGACATCCAGTTCGTCAATGCCAACAGGGCATCATAGAAGAAGTTGGTGGTCACTTCACCCAAGGCACGGGTGCCTGTCTGCGTCGTGCCGAAGTTGATGAACTGCGCCAGACCGGCTTTGGCGATCTCCTCGTTGTGATGCTGAATGGTGGACATCACATCCAAAGCTGATCCGGTCATCTGGATAATCTCAATGCCCCAACCCTGCGGGGTCACGACATATGACTGAGATCCACCCTTCCAGTTCTTCCCGATCTTCTGTGCTGCAAGGAGGTCGTCAGTATCCCATTCCTCGGGCAATTCGATGTGGGGTACACCGATTGCAAATCTCTCATGGCGAATTGCGTCGATGCGATAGATGTTGTCTTTGATGAACCAATGCTTGTAGGCTCCACGCAGAAGGGACATGCCCTCGTAGTTATTCCCCTCCTGCTGGAAGGAGAAGACGACGATCTTGTCCTTCTGGAGATCTACTTCATTGGGATCAGACTCACCCCTGACTCTCTTCTTACGATTGCCAGTAGTCTTGGTGCGCTGGGTGACTCGGATAAGATTGTCGCTCTCGTCAGTCCACCACTTGTAGAGTGTGCTTGCCAGACGAGGAGATAGCTTGGCGATGTGCCATTGTCCATCCTCGATGACGTAGACTTTCTCAAACCACGAGAATCCAGCCCACAGGCAGGACATGGCATGGCGCAGGAACGCTTGGAAGTCTACCCGAATGAAGAGATTGTCCTGAACGAATGCGATATGCTCATCGGTGATCTTGGCAGCTTCCTCTTCGTTGTCCTTGGGACGCTGAATCACCCAATCGGCAGCTAGCACGGGAAGCTGCACAGCATACAGCAGAGCTTGCACCTGTGCGTCTGTACGACGCATCTTGTCGTAGGTCTCGACGCCCTTCTTGCCTGACAGGTCATTGTTGAATTCGTCGTTATCGATCAGGCCACCGAAAAACGAGACACCTCCAGAACCCATCTCGCGAAGGAGAGTAGAACTCTGGCTTTTCTTCAGCTTCGTGGAATCGTCCTCCAGAACGACGTGTCCATTCCCGTTCGCGTTATCGACTTTTTCAGTTACAGCATTCATTACTCATCTCCAGTAGAGGGATGCCGGTCTCCTCGATAAAGGTCCACCCAACGTAACCTTCAGGAGTCATCTGGCAGCATGGAACCAAACCGTCACCACTGAGGGCAACACGACATCCCCCCATTAAAATTCTGCGGTTGCAAGGTCAGTAGCATATCCAGTATGAGTTGCAAGGGCATTCGCTCTGAGGATTTCACTTTGCATTCCGATGTTCATGGTCTGTGCCCATGACGTAAACGCCATGCATTCTGCACGATCTGGGGATCGTTCGCCTCGTTCTAACATCTTCGCCTTGGACTCTGCAACCAACCTTCCATCCGACCGATAATCGTACTTACGGGCCGCCAGTTGATGTATGAGCCGCTTGTCGTTTGGTATCGAGATGCCGATACCCGGTGCTTCATCTTCAATTTCGTGCGTTTCTCTGAAGCGTAATCTAAGATTCCAGAGCATCTCTGTGCCCAGATTGTAGAACTGTTCGTCGTCCTTCGGTTTGTTGCCAGCATTGATAGGCACCACGTTCTTGATTTTGAGTTCACGCAATCGATCAGTAACTCCACCACCAAGTCCAGCATCATCAATACAGACTCTTTTTACACCCCGACAAAGTTCTCTTGTTCTGCCAGCCGTCACCATCAGGTTCTTGCCAGTATAGTGGTCTACGAGGTCAAACCTACCTCCCCTGAATTCTCCAAAGCATGTCTCATCGTTTCCAAATCGTGCGATGTCCACGCCACCTCCGGTGTTGCCTCCCTCGTAAACATCCCTTTCCACTGCGCTGAGAACCCACGACAATGGAATGATCGTGTCCTCGGCTTCATCAGGAAACTCGCCCTCCACCATCGAGATGAACAGGGGGGATTCCTCGCCAAGATCTGTCGCGTCATCATGCACCATCTCCAGACCAATTCTGGAGGATTCATAGGCCGACATCTCAAACACAGTCCAACGGTGTGCTTGTTCGCCTCTACAGAGATCGTAGAAAGGTCCAGTGGGAGACCCCGGTGAACTGAGACAGATCCACCAAAACTTCCCACCGGGGTTACCACGGAGAATACGACGCACAGCGTTAAAGATCTCGGGCTTAATAGCTTTAGCTTCATCCATAAGTACCATAACATAGTCACCGTGGACTCCTTCGAAGGTGGCTTCCTCCGTGGCCGCACGACCGAATGCTGCCCAGTCTGCTCCTAGGTCGATATGAGTCTTGCCCATTCGATCCAGACTTGCGGCGATAGGCTTCTTAGCTCTTCCAGCCCAGACGGAGATTTCACGCCACAATTGCTCTCGCAACTGTGACCACGTACCTGCTGTGGTGACGACTCGTCCACCGGGGTAGTTGTCCATGAACCAGTGAACCATGAGCGCAGCAGTCGCCGTTTTAGCAATGCCGTTTGCCCACTTAAATGCATAGAAGCCGGGATCAGCCATTATATCCAGAGCTTCTGCCTGATAGGATCTACGAGAATCCAGAACGAAATCACCACGCGCCATCTTCTGACGGCACCAGTGATGCATCCCACTAGGAACCTCTGCCAGCCAATCCTCCAGAACTTTCTTGCCCCGATACGGAGCTAGCTCAATATCGAGATGGTCCGTAGCCCACTTCGCAGGGTGTTTACGATAGTACAGCATCCTTCTGGCGCGTTCGGACTGCAATGGCTTGTTCTTGCTCATGCTTTCACCAAGTCTTGTGCTACATCCATGACATCTCTCAGCGCCTTACGAGCTTCCTTGGAGTAGGTGCCAAATTCATCCATAGGATTCTGGCGCAAGAATAATCTCATCCTATCTAATCGCTTTCTGTAGCGGATAAATGCCATGACATCCCTTTGTCTGGCGTCAACCCTGCCTTCCATGCGTTTTTTGCTCTGCTCCTGCAACTGCTTATGGGCCACTGCGACTTTCGTTTCTCCAGTCTCCATGGACTGAATCAACTGCTCGTCACCTGACTCCATGATCTTCTGTATACGCCAGTAATTCGTGTATGACGTAACATTCTTCAGTTCGCCAGCTATCTGAGAGGTGGTCGGGGTTTCACCTTCGTTAATCTTGATGTTCTCCAGCGCCTTCCCTGCTTTGTAGATCATCCCCGGCGTCAGGTGACGCCTGAGAAGATTGTCCAACAATAGGTGCCGAATGACGGCAGCTTCACCGTCCAGTTTTACTACTTTAACCTCTACATACTCTACGTTCAATTCCTTCAACGCCCGTAGACGTTGTGAGCCACATATGACTCGACCCTCTGGGTCCAGTTCTAGAGGGTGATTGACTCCTCGTTCGTCTATGTCCTGCTTCAGTTCTTGAAACTCATCATCTCCCATCGGGCCGAAGATGGCATCTGAAAGAGGATGAGCCTGAAGATGGCTGACTATGCGGGTTTCAGTCTTCGATTCGGTCTTCATCCTACATACGCCAAGGCATCTTCCTTCAACTGCTCTCTAGGACATTGCCAGTCTTCTGCAAGCTGGCCCAAGGATGCCCCTTCAGACAGTTCCTTCAGTAAGGTGCGAATATGAGCCGGTGGAGTTTCTTGGGGTAGTTCAGGAGGGTCCACGATGATCGTGGATGGTTTAACATCGATGTATTCTGGACCGTCGTGAAGACGCTCCCATGAGTCTGCTGCCGCAATGCCGTGAGCGAAAGCGACCTCTTCGTGAGTGGGGTTTCTGCCAAGATCCCGACGCAAGATCTCTACATCCTTGAGAACCTTGCGCTCCTTTTTGGTTTCCCACTCTGGCTTCGTGACTGTCCCTTCGCGAGTCCTCGTGAACTGGACGATGGCACGTCGCACTGATATCTTGGCATAGGCACCGAACCGATAGGTTCGATCTTCAATCTGGTAGGTCTCAACGGCTTCGCAAAGAGCTACGTGGCCCTCTCCTTGAAGTTCTTCAAACTGGATCTGACCACCACCGTTGACATACTGTCTTGCTGTAGATCCGACAATCGGCTTATGGGACATGATCATCTGGTCTCTGGCAGTGCCATTGCCGAGAGCGATCAGAGTCCAGAGAGTTGTTTCAGCCGAAGGATTCATACCCACCTGAGTCTGCGCTGCCATCCTACCCTCACTGGGGTTAAGGGCAGGATGGCTACACAAAGGAGAATGGCGAAGTCGCCTATGATCTACTTGAGGACTCGATTGCCTTCAGACGCGGGGCCGATCCTGCTGGTGATCTTGTCAAATCGAGCAGAATCAACGCCCATGGCTGCGGCCCTCTTCTTCCCCATACCCAAGAGATTCTGAGCAGCATTCTTGATGCCAGTCTTCTCTCCTGAGATGGAGACCTGTCCATTACCCATGACCATTCTCCTTGCAAGGATGGGGCCTGAGAATTATTCCCGTGAGAGTAGGCCCCTACTTCCCCCCACGGAGTCGTGACTGCATTCTACTCCCGATCCAGACGTATCGAGTGCCCGTATCAGGCAGAGAAGGCTCAATAAACTCCTGATGCCTATCTCCACCATAGAACACTACAACCTCTGGTGTCAAGCTCTCTATTGCTTTCTGGTAGCCTTGGATGGACATGCCCCGGCGGCGAACCTGTTCTTCTTCGTCACCCTTGCCCCAAGCCATTGTCCTGCACTGAGTATAGACAACTGGAGCGTTTTTGGGTATCCCAGCGAAACAGAAGTCGTGAGACGAGGTATCGATGAAAGTCAAATTGGGGGCTACTTTGAGTCCAGCTTCCTGAAAGAATCGGGCACACCAGAAGGCTTTATACATCTGGTGAATCTGCAAACACCGGGGCTGTCCCTCCCAGATTGAGAAGTCAGGCATGATCACTGTGCCCCACTTGTTCAGCCGTAAACGAGTGACAGCATCTACAGGATCATTCCAGATCGATTCGAATTTGAAGTCGTCATCGTAGAAGCCGATGATCCCTCCTTCGCCCATACCGACATCCCAGTGCGATCCCTTGATTCCATGCCATGTGAAGAAGGTCTCATCCAGAGGTGTCTCTACTCCACCCTGCTCGTTCCAAACGTATTCAGCAACACCACTCGCCATCATGCTCACATCCAACGGCGGAATCTCCAAGTAATTGTCAGAAGGAAAAGTCACGTTGGGATTCAGGCTGTAGACGCCAGTGAGTTCCTCGCGAGGCATGTTGACCACGTCGGCAACCTTGGTGATGTCCTCTTCCTGTTCTGCAACAGAAGGAGTCTCAGGTTGCTGGTAACCAAGCTCTGGAAGAGCCTTGAGGATTTCAGAATCATCGAATCCGGTGTGCACCAGATCCTCGCCCATCTTGTGGATGGCTTTCATCTCGTGGTTTAGGATGCGCTGATCCCATGTGGCCTCTTCGGCGATCCTGTTGTCGAAGATGATGAACTGGCGACGTTGCCGTTCAGTAAGGTGGGTGACCTTGATGGTGGGGATTTCCTTCATAGCCATCTGCTGTGCTGCCAACACTCGGCCATGACCGGCGACGATAGAATCGTCTTCATTGATGATCACTGGCACCAGAAAACCGATCTCATTGATCATGCCGACCAACTTGTCGATCTGGCTTTGGGGGTGCTTACGCGCATTACGCACGTAAGGCTTTAGATCATCAGGCAC
>Ga0080013_1000863_pt1 | contig 41702 bp, 32 predicted proteins | sample ETNvirenome_6_85_FD_69236 | JGI IMG/M metagenome (GOLD analysis project Ga0080013, IMG submission 69236) | Marine viral communities from the Pacific Ocean - ETNP_6_85 (SPADES assembly) (version 2) | ecosystem: Environmental > Aquatic > Marine > Oceanic | place: Pacific Ocean | collected 2013-06-19 | reverse complement strand
TAATTTTTACAATATTTTAGGAAAAAGAGATGGAGAATGGAAAATAGAAAGAATCACGAGAGCAGAATACAAAAGACAGACTGGTGAATCAGATTATATTATTGAAAAATTAAAAAATAGTTTATTTCCTGGACAACATACTGATTACTATTTTCACAGAATAATAAACGATTTTGGTAAGGAAAAATATATTCCTATTGATTGGAAGTTAATTAATTTGATAAAATATTTTGATAAGACAAAACACAAAACCCTTAACAGTGACCAAGGAGATTTTAACGATTATGGTAGTATTTCTTTTAATTATTCTGAAGACACACTTACTTTTTTAAAAGATAATTTTGGTTCTGATTCTATTACCACTGAACGTGACCATGATTACGCCAACGGGAATTTAATTTTTGATAAGAAAGAGATAAAATTACTGTCTCAATATAAAATTCTTATTAGAGTTATAAATTCTACTCGAGAAGGTAAAAATAAAGTGAAGAAAATAGGGATTAATTTTAAAAAAGAAACGATACCGTGGATTCATGGAATATTTGGGGTAGAGACTTCTGACAATGAAAAATCGCATAAAGGAAGAAGAATAGCTAGACGGCCACATGCTCTAAAGATTTTGGAAAAGATAGTATGATTTTATCTATATCATAATATAGATAAATTAGACAACAACATTCAAAATTCCAATAATAACCAACATTCCCATGACAAACGGAATAGCAGAATCTTTGAAAGTGTAATCATCTCCTTGAACTGCTTTTATCATCAAATCGGAAAATTCACTCTCTTCTCCTTTCTCTGCTTTTAAAAATTCTTCTCTAATCTCTTCCCAGTTCATTCCACTTTTCACTAATCTAGTTATCAATTGATTTTCCTCTTCGAAAGATATTTGTTTTTGATAGTTAACTGGAAAAGTATCATTATCTATATTGGATAGAATTCTATAATTAACCGAATTTATTTTTTGTTTCAAATTTGATGTTTCCATTTTATTATTATATTATGGTTATAATATAAGTTTTATTATTATGTTTCCATTTTATTATTATATTATAACCATAATATAATTTATTTATGATATACTCTCTCTATACGATGGTAATCTGGTTGTAAAGAGACATCCTGTCTCTCGGAGATGGTAAGTGCGGTAGGAATCATCGATAATTTCCGGAGATTCTTCTGGCAAGGTAGATACAGAAGCAGTATCAAGAGGAGCCGAAGCTCTCACTCTTCTGATATCTCTAACCACCGAAGATTCTGAACGACTCCGAGTAATTTGGGCTGCACCGGCTAACTTAGAATAATAAACATCCATAACTGCATCTGGTTCGTAATCTCTCACCGGTTCCATATTATATTTCTTGAAAAGTTCTAAAGTAGCCATACAAGTATTAAAAGAGTTATGATGTTTGTTCCATCTTTGTAACATTCGGTATCTGTCATAATTGTTGGGTCTCATCGGCGGTGAAATATTTGGTAAAATACAACCACTGATAGAATTTCTCAAATTTAATTCGTTCTTTTTCATTTCTCTAAACTTTTTCAAATTTCTAGTATCTGCTTTTCTAATATCACTAATAGAGTGATAAAAATCTAACTCAATCCAAACATATCCATACCTGGAGTACTCACTTTTTAATTCTTTCCAAACTTCTAACTCGGAACTCGGATAAATCAAAGGGGTTGATTTTCTGAAATACTGTCTCAATTTGTTCATTTTATTTTCTAATTAATCGTAAATTTTTTCTTTTTACATATTTTTTTTCAAGAGAGATAATAATAAAAATATTAGAGAATAAAATGGCCAAGTCTGACCAGAAAGTAACATCTCCGCAACCTATTTGGATTTTTTTATGGGCATTTGGATTAATCACTGTTTGTTTTTTAGCAGTTCATCATTGGCATTATAAAATTAAAAATAAAGCTCCTGTTCAGGATTATGCTCCTCAACCTACGACAACGTTTGTAAAACCAGCTCCGGCAGTTGCCAGAAACTTAAAACAATATAATACCCAGCGTCAAGGAGTTCCGTTAGCCGACCAGCCAGTAACTGCATCGGGTTCTACATTAGCCAACACAGATGTTTAATTTTGATATTTATATTCTAATAATATAAATACATCTTTCTAATAATATATACAAATATCAAAAATGATAAAATAATATTCTAATCATAAATTAAAAATGAGTACTTCAAGATTCGATTCTGGGATACAACTTTTAGATAAAGTTGTAATCCAACTTAATAATCTTGAAAAGTTCTCCCCCATCAGAGATGTCTCTTTTGTCTATTTCAACTGTAGAAGTATTCTTCAGTTGGAAAAATTGAAAAAACACCCTTTGGTCAAAAATATTTTGGTAGTTTCTGATATGAAATTTCGTTCCAATAAACTTTTGACCATTTCTCCTCCCAATTGGGAGAAAAACAAAGAAGAGTTGATGAAAATGACTCGAAACAGTTTCCTTATTGATGAAGACAGACCCATGACTCCAGAAGAATATTATCAAACACTTCAAGAATATAGTCAATATTATCCGATGGTGTTACTTTTTGCCACACAGAAATTAAAGAAACCCGATATCGGTAAAGTGGGATATTCTTCCTATGTTGAAGATACTATCTACTGTAATATCAATAAAAAAATAAAAGATTTTGGTGTTTATCATTTTAACAGTTTTTCTGAATTAGATTCTAAGATTATGGAAGTTTCTGGTTTGAAAAGTATCCGAACTGGTAAAAACATCTTTGGTAAAAAATCTGGACCAGAAGTTTCTCTCTCCAGTAAAACTTCTCCTGTCCGTCAAGAACAGGAAGAAGCTACTTTTGATTTCTTGCTGGGATTACCTTCCCCGACTAGTAAACCAAAACTTAACAAATACAAAGAACCCACTTCCAAACAGTGGCTTCAAGAATTCTATGAATATCTTCGAGAACTTCTGAAAAGAATTTTCCCGGAGAAGAAACAAAATCTAATTCCAAAGATTTTGACTAACGATACCATCAAAAATAATTGGATTCCAAGCTTTACTCATTTTACTGCCAATCCTAATCCAGGGAAAAATTATGAATCAGTAGAAACTATCGGTGACAAGACTTTGGGTTATTGTTTTAGATTTTATTTGAAAGAAAGAGAACCCATGATTACAGAAGCTAGATTGACAAACTTGGATAAAGAATATTTTTCTACTAAATTTCAATCTAAAGTTGGAAAAGCAATGAAATTGACTGATTGGACAATTATTTGTGGAATCAACCCTGAAAGGTCAAATATCTCAGAAGATTTAATGGAAGCCTTCTTCGGGACCATCGATTTGTTACTTTATAAGTTGTGCGGAACTATGGGTCACGGTGCTTTGGTCACTTATAATTTTATGAAACTAGTCTTTGACGAGATTGATTTCTTGGAAGAAGAAAAAAAAGATACTCTGGATGACAAGACTTATGTGAGTCAGTTTTTCAAAAATCAAGCTTTCCGAATCCCGGCTAAATTCAATTATACTTTAATTAATAAACCATCCGAGATACCAGATGAATTATGGGAAAAGGTTGTCAAGGATATTAATAAGAAAATTGTTCCTGACGGATATAATAAGGTTATTATCAAGAGAGATTCTAAAGATGCTCCTGGTATCGAAACCAAAGTTACTGGAAGACCAGATGGCAAGACCACTGTCACAATTACCGTTTTGAAAGAATATGCAGAACTTGCCAAAAAATACGGATTCGATATCCCTGCAGAAGATGTGATTATTGGAAAAGCGTATGGAAATATTAAGAAAAATGCGGAAAAAGAAGCTTATCGTCAAGCCAAGGATTTTATGATTGAACATGGTATGACTGCAGGTGTCAGAGATACTTTGAAGAAGGAAAAGAAATCTGCTGGTTTGACTAATCTGGACATGGTTTACGAAAAAGCACTTCAGACTTATCCTAAACTGGCAGAAGAGCCTTATGTTAACAGGGGTAAAAATATCAAAGTTTCTGGACAAGACGTGGTGGTGTATCAAATTATCGGAGAAGAAGAAAATGGAAGAAAAATCTCTATTTTCACTCTTCCGTCTCAAGACAAAGCTTTCGAACAAGGTGTTATCGATGCTTATCTTTCCAGTTAATTATCAAAATATAATATATTTTGATAAAACAATAATAGAAAAAGAGATAAAAATGCTGATAACTGAATATCATTTGGTTTTGTATCGTAATCATGAAAACACATATCAAGATTTGGTGAAAAAAGATAATTATCACGGAGATTCTGGAATAGACATCTACATGCCTAACGAAGTTATTATTTCAGCTCATTCACAGGTGAAAGTTAAATTAGGTCTTCATGCGGCTGTCCGGAAAAAGACCAAAATGAATTTTCCGGGCTCTGTGGATTATTGTGTAATGGAAAGTGCTAGTTTTTTCCTGTTACCCAGAAGTAGTATCAGTAAAACACCTTTGAGACTCTCTAATAGCATTGGTCTGATAGATTCTGGATATCGAGGAGAACTGTTAGTGTATTTGGATAATATTTCAGACGAAGATTATTGTATCAAACAAGGAGATAGATTATTCCAATTGGTGAATGCTAGTTTGTCTCCTTTCAGTCAAATTATTGAAAACGAAACAGAACCGGAAGATGAAACCGAGAGAGGCGCAGGTGGTCATGGAAGCAGTGGTAGATAATCCAACATATTTTATTGTTAATTTATGTTCGATCGTGTTGATCAGTGGTGACGGAAGTCGAGGTTGTCCCAACCATGGGTCTTGATACCCTTCAAGGTTGCGTTCTCCTTCACAGAGCGGTTATCGCAACATTCAAGGAAATCAAATTCCTCCATCACCTGCTGGTACAGCCAAACCAAGTCTCCGAGTTCAACTCTCTCGGGTAGTCTCTTTTTCGACATGCCGACAATTGTCCTCAGCGTTCGGTACATCGACCCGATCCTCTTGTCACCGGGCGGCATTTGTGTCGCACGCCAGTATCCAGAAACAGCCTCATCGAAATCTGCAAGTCTCATTGTCGGCGAGAGTCGAAGTTAATAACCCTACTTTTTTTATTTTATCAATTTTGGGGAAAATAAAGATATATTTATCTTTATTTTTTCATATCATGATACATCTTCTGGAATGCATCAATCTCTTCCCAACATTCTTGTGCAAAACCGTTAGAAGCTTTGGGATGGAAATAGATAGCTGACTCTAAGTTTAAATTTTTTCTTTTCTGATACAACTCTTTGTCAATCAGATATTTCAAGGGTTTGGGAACACCAAAAACTTTCAAATAGTAATAATATTTACCTTTCCATTCTTTACAAATAATTTTTTCTCCATATTTTGTCAAATATACTTCTACGGTATCTTTCTCACTTTCAGTTAATAAATGTTCATTAGTTCCAAAGAAATCAAATATTTTGGTTATTAATTGATGTTTGATATATAACATCATGATGACCAGTCTGTCGTCTCCGCATTTACAACATTTTTCAAATTTAACTGGTTTCAATACTTTTCCTCCATAAAGTTCTTTTTCTATTTGTGATTTAAAATAAGGAGTATAATTTTGTTTTATCGTCAGAGATTGAAGTCTCTTGACTCTATCCTGTATCATCATTCTTTTTTTCTGAAATTTGTTACGAAGAGTATATGAAACTTCATCTAACTGATTATAATATTTTATTTTTGGTAAAGTTCTAGAGATAACATTGATACATTTATCACACTCCATTTTCAATATATTTTATCTAAGATTTTCAATATATTTTATCTAAGATTTTCAATATATTTTATCTAAGATTTTCAATATATTTTATCTAAGATTTTTTAAGCATTTTATTATTTTATTTACTTGTAAATAAAATTTAGAAATCTTCCTCATCAGGGTCATCGAAAGACACCTTTTCTTGTTCTCCTCCAACAGCGGTATCCGGATTAAATTTACGATAACTCCCGACAACATTCCTCTCATAGAAATTGGTCTTTTGAGAAAGATTGATATCTTCCATCCAGGGTAAGTTAACTTTAGTTCCAAAAATAATATCCATCCCACAGAGGACAGAAACTTGGTCAGCTAACATTTCAATATATCCTTCCAGGTTTTCGATAGTCATTCCGGCTTCCTTATCTGCCTGTTCCGAGATGACGGGTTCCCTGAGAAGGTAACGAGTGTGTTCTTTTTCCACTTCCATGGCACTTTTAATAATTTCCAAAGCCCTTCCATGCTCCTCTGGAAGAAGAGACCGTTTAGCCTCTGACGCTTTTTCATCTCGGTGAATGCTCTCGTCTTTGGAAATTTGCTCATTGGATTCAATGAAATCTTTAAATTTGTTAAGACGTTTGAAGTAGAAGATAATAGAGAATAAACCAACAAAGAAAATTCCTTCTCCACAGGCACACCCAACATTACGAAGAGCTTTAGATTCTTGAGAATCGATAAAAGTTTGAATCCACTCTCCCTTCTTCTGGACACATTGTAAATTTTCACACATGTCAATCATTTGGTTGTGTTCTTCTTGAGGAACGATGGTGAGAGCTGCTTTGCTATAAGTTTCAGCATGAGTATTTTCCATTTTAAGCTGCATAGAAAGATACATAACTTTGGGCCAATTTTTTTCGTTGATAGCTTCTTGAATTAAGACAACCAAATCTTCTGAGATAAGACCGTCTCCAATCAAGAAAAAACCAAAAATATCTTTGAGTAAATCTTGGATTCTTTTTGGAGAATCCAAATAATCATCTCTATCTTTAGTAAATCGGAATTCCTCAGCAGACCAATCACATGCTTCTTGACGTTTATAAAACTCCCAAGAAACCGGGTCGAAATCGGTCTTTAAAATATAGTCCTCCAATCTGGTTTTCTGAGACATCTTTTTCTTTAAATGAAAAATTTATTTTTTCATTTCTTCGTTTCATTTTTTATTTTTCGAAAGTGATTTTCAAAAAAAAAGGAATAATAATACATTGCCGAGATGATCAGCAGGGTGACCGGAAAGACCGTGGGAGACATGACTATCTCCTGGATTCTTGGGAATTGGACTGGGCTCGCCACGGATGTCCAGGTTGCCGAGACCAAAAGGATTCTGGGTCTTGACCCCAATGCCAAGCTAGGCAGAGAGGCCTACCCTGGTCAGGACCGGGCTTTCGAACAGAACTGGGAGAAGAATTCTGCTCTTGGCATCCCGATGCCGCCGAAGCCCGACAGGTCAAGGTCGTCACCCTCGCATCGCCTTCTGATCCACCTTAACGGGGGGATTGTGGGCAGCGTGATCTGGGTTCACGGCAAGAACGACGTATGGGTCATGTTCTATTGAACAGACACTTCAATAGATAATCAAAAATGAAAATATAAATCAGAGAAAAGACAATAAAAATGGATGTGTCAGATGAACTAGGACATCTTACCTCAATAATTATGAACGATGAAAACAAAGCATTGCACATAGAATATGATCATTTAATGAAAAAGATGAATTTTGTTTGTGATAATACAGGAGTTTCTGTTAGGGGAAATTTGGTATGCGACTCAGAACTAAATGTTAAATTTGGTCAAGTATTGGACCATTTTGGAATCCAGGATGGTGATACCAGAATAATGTCACCAAACCATCAAATAATCAAAGATTTGATTAATATGATAATGACGAAGTTTCTGGATAGTTGCTTTTAATTTTTATTATAATACCTATAATAAAATATGTCAGATGTAGCTCTTGATTCAGAAGGAAACCCATTAGTTAATCCCTTTACTGGGTTAGCTCCTGTTACCGAACCAACTCAAGGAGAAATAAATATAACAAGAATAGAAGCATTAAATAGAAAAATAAAAGAATTAACGGAAGAAAGGGATAGAACAGAAGCAGAAGAAAGGGATAGAACGAGAAAATTTCCTATAGACGCGAGTGAGCAAGATAAATATCAATATTTGGAAAAGAAATATTCTAACGCATTGGCTAGAAAAGACAAAGAAGGTCAAATATATTATAGGGGAGAAATTAATACATTATTACGTAAGGAATTAACTAATTCTGAAAGAAGTGCAAGAATAGATGAAGAATACAGGTTAGCAAGAGAAGGGCTGTCGCCTGTATCTCAAAAAGTAGACCTGTCGCCTGTATCTCAAAAAGTAGACCAACCAGAAGAAGAATCACATGGAGTCAAAATTTTCTTGATAATAGTATATGTATTCTTAATTATTGGAACTATTGTCATGGCTGCCTTGTATTTTTCTTACAAAGAAGAATGGTTTCTTTATATTATTTTAGGATTACTAGCCCTTCTTTTCATCCTATTTATTGTTCTTTTCTACATTTCTTTCCAAAACAGCAAATAAACTAAAATCAAAATTTTGATAAGTTATCATATTTTCTATTTTTTGATAATTTTTGTGGATAGGGGTTCGAGTTTTTGTTCCAAATTTGGACAAAAACATTTTTTTATCTTTTCTACTTTTAATACTAAACTTCTCGTAATTTTTTTCTAGTTGAGATTTTAGTTCACTTTGAGACATTTTTATTTTTTTCAAAACTTTATCTTTCTTAATTATCCCGTTAAAATACGGGTGATTTTTGATATTTCTAATGTCATATCTTCGAAAAATATCATCTTCTATCATATTTGATATCAAATTATTAAAAAGTTGATTTTCTGGTAAATTTTCTTCACAGCTCTTCAAATGATAAAACTTCCTATCTTTCCGAAAATTGAAATAACTATACCCATAATAAATTTCAAAAAAGGTGCATCCCAATGCCCAGATATCAGATTTTAATGAAACCTTTTTGTTTTCTATCTCAGGAGCTCTATAGGTTACTGTATATAATTTTTTAGTTAATTTAGAATCAGAACAATGAATCATACTTAAATTAAAATCAGCGTATTTACAAGTATAATTCTTTTTCTTGTTTTGGTTATCACAAGAATAAACTAATATATTGGTTGGTTTAATGTCACCATGCAAAATATTAAAAGAATGTAAATATTCTAAACCATTTATCAATTGTATCATTAACTCCTTTTTCTCTAATTGAGTCGGTTTGTGTTTGTAAATGTAATCTTTCAAATCCATGTCAGCTTTCTTTTGTATTATTTTGATTAACCCGTCTTCTTCTATTTCTACATTTATTGCCCCAGAAATATATCTTTTGTCGAGTTGGAAAAGGATATAATACTCGAGATAATTTTTGATACCATAAATTTCACCTTGAATAAATTTAATTACTTTATTAACTTCTTTATCATTTTCTAGTAATTCGTATATTATCCCGTCGCTTCCTTTTCCGATAATTTTACCCAATTTATAAACCATAACTTTTTGGTTTATAAATAAAATAATAATTAAAAAATGAATAATATCAATAAATTTAATTTGGGTTTATTTATAGTGGTTCTGATTTTATTTGTCATTGTATTATTTGTGACATATACAAAGAAAGTTCAACCCACCAAAGAAGAAGCATATAAACAGGGTTTGGGATATTATACAACAGAAGAATCTTTGGGTTGTGTTAACAATTCCCTTAGATGCAGCGAACCCGGGACAGAAACATTTATCCAATATTGTATTCCCAATCCGGTAACCGGAAAAGGATGTGTTAGTGCAGATGGTAAACAGACATATGACACTGTAATAAGACAAAAACCATGTAATTTACATTGTAGTTCTGATAAATTTGTAGTGGAAGACCAGATTCAAGTTAAAAATGCTGGAAGGGAGGATAATGTTTTAACTTCTGTCACTGGAAGTGGATGTAATAAAGTTATCGATACTACTTTGGGACTAGATTATACAGATTTCTTTTTTGGAGATTATAATACAACTACTAATAAATATCCTTTGAAGTCTTGTATCCCAGACGAGGGTTACACCGGGTATTATCAGAAAACATACACCTGTCAAAAAGCAGATGATAAAGGAGAAAATAACTGTGTTTATACATGCGGGTCAGAAGGAAATGTTTTGGGATTGAACGGGATTTTTGATTCCAAGACGGCTAAAAACTTACTCAAATACTTTCCTTCTGAAATAGATTCTTCTGGAAACAAGAGATATGTTTGTTATGATTTGAACGGAGTTGACCAAATAGAAACCCTCAATTATTTTAATAAAGTCCCGAAAGATTTTATATACCCAAATATATGTTACAAACATACCACGGTTTTAAATTACAACGGAGAATTATGGCCTAATAGTGATTCTGCTAATGTTTTTACTCTCCCTCTCTCAAATTATCAGTCAAACTCTGAATTCTTTAGTGTTGATGGAACTTCCTTGCAGTCTTTATTAGGGAGCGATGGGTTGGTAACAGAAAATTATAATATTTTTAATGATTACAATTCATATGTCAAAATTTATCTTGGAAATGAGATTGCTTTACTAAATAGAATTCTTCCTGCAGGAAATAGTAACTATTTAGTTAATTTATTTTATAATAATACATCAGCTGAAATAACTCAAAGAGATACGAATTATGATTTAGTCTTTTATTTCCCTAGTTCTAGTTCTTTTACAGGAACTATAGGTTATACAGATACCGATGGAACCAAGAAATTTGATGTTCAATTAAATGGAGGTCTAGTTCAGATAGGTCTAGAAGGGGATTTTTCCTACACTTTTCAATCAGGTAGTAATTATTTTTACAGATTAAGTTCTCCTTCAGGGACATTAATAACAAATACCCAAGAAGAAATAATAAGTAATTTTGTAGAATATCCTTTTTCGTTGATTCAATTTTCTTTCTTACCTCTTCAAACACAATTTACATCAACACAGTTAAGTTTTACTTCTGCTCCTCTTCCGATAAATGATAATACGATACCGAACCATACTTTAATTTATTTTGAAGCCAAAAATTCTAAGAATGTGAGTGTATATTATTGGGCAAACATAAAATCATTATCACTTAAGACTAATTTATCACAGGATGCAACGAATAAACCATTATTAATTTACTACCAATATGAGATAACTATCAGGAATACATCCCAGAATATAGATTTCAGTGATTTGACCATCACATCTCCGGTTTATGTTTTCAGGGATATTATTAATGCAACAGAGATTCATTTGAAAACAGGAAATAGCAACATTTCTTTTAAAACTCTTCAACTCAAAGATGGTTTCAAAACCGGAAATGTTGACTTTGAATCTTTTATACCGAGTCCTGTTAACTCAGAAACTCCTCCTCAAGAAAAAATACTTTTGGGAGAAGAATCAGAAGTAGCTGTCTTAAAATTACAAAATAAAGACATAGCTACTCCTTATTTGGATGGTAATTTTTATTCATTATCCAGTGGAAATCCCTGGTCTATCGAAGGTTCTGACGAAGTTGTTAATTTTACTTTTGTTTCTAGTGGAAAATACACTGCTGTTATAAATACTACAACATATACATTTACTTTTGATGGAAGTGTCTGGGGTGTTGATTCTGGAACAGTAACAGTAACCAATAGCACACTAACTCTGTTAGATGGAGATATTTATACACTGAATTCTGCTCAAAATTTATTATACACAACTTTATTTTATTTTTATGGGATTAATCAAGCTGCTTCGGAAACACCTTTTTACTATCATCCTTTAATGGTTTTATCCAACCCGCCCCCTTCTGATTCTTCGGTTTCTTTCTTAGAACTCCCTGATTACAATATTAGTTTTGTTAATATTAATGTGGATAGTGTCCCTCCGTCAAACACCGATGAATTTACTTATTTAGATTTAAATGTGACTAGTGGGATAGCCGATACTAATTTTGAATATGTTAGGTATAGCCCTAGTGCTGGAGATACTGGAAATTTTTATTTTATCAGAAATTTGACTAGAAGAACTAATCTAGGAAGTTATCAACTTCCAGGGGATTTGTTACTTTTTAACGATGGATTACTTTCCACTAATTTCACTTCTGATTCAAACTTCAAAATGAGTTCTATTGAAGGTGTTAGTTATTATGTAACACAAGAAAGTAATAAAAATATTTTACAACTTATCAGAAGAGATTCCTCGTTTTTTGAAAATTTTTATCAAATCTCTAATTCAACTTATCAAGAACAAAAAATAAACCAATATTTGGAAATGATATCTAAGCAAAACGACGGGATTACAGAAACAAATACTTCTGAAGATAAATTTCCATTAATTATGTTAGCACAAAAAACTGTTACTGTGGCTGCTGATTATTCTGTTTTTAAATCTCCTTATTCTATTGAAGAAGACGGAAGTTATAAATTTTTGTGTTACAATGACAACGGAACTCCAAAAGCCAAAGGGACTAGAGTTACCTTAGGAAGAAATCAAAAAATGTTTTTTAACAAAGCTTGTAATGATTACAACACAGAAGAAGATGCGACGTGCGGGGTTATTGGGATAAAAGCTGTTGGAGGAGGGACAAGTTTAACACCATGTCAGCAGGTTAGGATTAATCAAAATCCTAACTTTCTAGAAGAGTGTCTACCATATACCCAAGACAAATACAACACAGTTGGTAATTTATTTGAATCCGGAGTGGTGCTGCGGGAAACATTCAAAGCAAAGAAAATGGGAGACCAGATAGATAATAGTGTTAATGTATTCAAAGACTTTTTTACAAGAGAAGAAGAATCGAACAAAGTTTATAAACCAGACCAAGAATTATACACTAACAAAAATCAACAAAATTTCTATTTGTCTTTGAAAGATGATAATACTAATTTTGTGGTAGAACCAAGTAGTTGGGAAAGAGTTTTCACTTATCAAAATTTAACTAAATCCGTGGTGTATCAAAACCATCTTCATACTGAAAATCAAATTACATTACGCACACCAATAAATTTGGGTTTGAATGGAAGTTCAGAAGAAAATTTAATTTCCGGAAATTTTGGATATCGAATGGTTTTCAAAAATTCTAAAACAGGATTAAATACTCAAAACTTTTTGTATACAGGGGTTCAATTTTATTATGATACTAATAACGGGGCTGATTATAATATTTATGCACAAAATTTTTCATTATACAGAGATTATCCTGATAGGAATGCTCCTATAAAAATTGACACATTTATTACCGAAGGAAACGTTAATGGAGGGGAAATATATCACAAAGATGACAATGTGTGGACTGCTAATACTTTGGGTAATAAATTCTTACCAAATTATGGAAATTTTGTAAAAAAAGAAGGAGATTCTACTTCTGAAGGGCAAAAAGTAAATTTCATATGGTATAATTTTTTTTATAAAAATAATAAATTAGGGAGTAGAGATAGATTAATTTCTTCTTTAAATAGTATAGGGAACGCTGTTCACCAATATTTTGTTAACTTTGTACAGCCATTTATTCCACCTTCAGGTAGCTTACCGACATTTAACCAAAACTTCTTAGGTTCTTATGAATACAACAATATAATAAACGTAGATAATATAAATACATATGTGTCAAAAGCAGAATTAGTAAAAGTAACACAAGAAAAGAAAATAGAAAATTTAATCAAATTTACTATCACGGATAATAATTTAAAAAACGAATATTCAAATGTAACTGTTGGAGACTATATTAATATAGATGAAAATTTCTTTGGACAACTCTTATTTAATTTATTATCAAGCAGCACTACTTCCCAGGTTCAGTTAGGGGGTTATAATCGTTCGTATAATGTGTCACAAGGATATCCTCAACTAAGCACCCTTAACTCAACAACAGTGGAAGGTTCAAGAGTATTACATATTTACGGAGGATTGACAGATGTTAAAGACATATCTTATGTTAATAAGTCTATTTCCAACTCTCTCAAAGGAAACGGAATTTGTAAATTAGTGTCTTCTGGGTTCAAGAAAGACACAATACTCAACACAAATAATATTGATTTATTTGTAAACCAAACAAATATCGAAGTATTCGATATATTAGTATTTTACAAGATATATAATTCGGAAAATCCTTACTTTGCCAAAGTAATTAAGATTGAGACAGAAAAAGATACCAAAGAAAATATCGTTTCCTATACTTTAACTTTTGAAAAAGATATTAAAGGAACCTTATCTGAAAATAATCTTAACGGGAAAGGTGTCTTTTTTAATTTAAAGAAATCAGGGTCAATAATAGATAACTATTATAAGATTATAGATGTTTCTGGTAGTCAGGTCAGTTTTTATTTCAATATAGGAGATTATACTATCACAAATTTCCAGCAAGGACTCGGGGAAGGAAACATAGTTTATGATTCCAAACTAGTTAATTTTAACGGTGGCGGAAGTATATATGTTGGAGGTTTGGTTAACCAACAAGATAAAAATAAAAATATTTCAGTCCCTCTCAATACTTTTAGTTATTTCATCAGTGCTAGATATATCAAAAACAAAACACAAATTCCTCATCAAACTTTAACCGAAAATAAGTTATATGCTTCCATGACAAGAAAGAACGATTCTGATTATTATGACACCAAATTGTTAAGTTATGTTACTCAATATACTCAACAAACTTCGGATGGTAAAATATTTTACTATTTTAAAGAATTTAGAGAAGATTACGGTTATGATAATCCTCAAGTTGAAAAATGTTTTGCTGTCGGAGATGTTATAAGATATATTACAAAAACAGGAATTGCCGATAGTTACACAGAAGAAAAAATGGCTGATTTCAGAGTTGTTGAAACTGATGCGATAGTTAAAAGTAAATATACAGGTATTAAAGTGGCGGCGGCGGAGGGGGAGGCGAATAAACCTTATGCTACTTTTCAACCTCCCTCAAACCCATTTGATGTAACTAATAGATATGATTATAAATGCGAATTAGTCATAAATTACGATTTACCAGAAAAATCTAAAGAAATATCTAAAAGCCAAGTTAGTTTTTATACTTCTACAGGTTTAAATTTAACAACAGTAGGAAAATCGTTAACCTACTATGGTCTACCTGCAGACACTAAAGGCAATATAATATACCAATTACCTTATATATCTAATCCTGACGGAAACATTACTAGCTTTTATGGTTCTGCCTTAGGAAAGGTGTTTTCATTAGGTCTGGGAGATAAAATTGTTTTAAACACTCCACTAGAAGACCCTCAGTTCCTTACAATAGATTCTAGCAAAAAAATACCTTGTGTTTTTGTATTACCAGGAGACCCGGGTTCTCAGTCAGGAGTAACATTTAAAAATTTCTTTTCTTCTGACGGATTTTTCCTAGACCACAACTATCAGAAATTTGCATACGCAAGCTCCAGTGATTTTTACAGTGCAGATAAATCTGTTCTGTTCAATACAGCAGTAAATCTACAGCAGAATCTAAAGTATAATAGCGAGTTAACTTATCCATCTACTCATATTAGAGGAAATAGATTAGATGTCTTGAGGTTAGTTTCTACTTCATTAAGAAGTGTTAAAAATCCGTCAACCGATTATATCAACATAGATATTACAAGTTTAACTGGAAAGGCATATGGAAGTGAAATTATTTTGAATGCCACTAACAGTGATAATTTATCACCAAATTATAATAGAATCGGGAACATAACAGACTTTAAAATTTCTAGTTCACAAATAGATAATAGCGAAGTGGGAGATATTTTTGAATCTAATAAAGGATTTCAATTAATTTTAACAGATGAACCTCCGTCGGAATACGAGTTTGTCTCCATTGAAAAGAACAGCAGAATAGCACCGTATGAAACAGAATCAGACCAAATTATATCCCCTTACAACAAAGACGATATTGTATCCATTATTGATAGAAACGTGAGACAGTATTTTAGAAATAACACAGAAAAAGATTCTAAATTTAATTTTAAACTCCAACAAAGTTCTAATTTTGAAATAGTCCCCAAAACAGTTTATCCACAAGATGCCTTTATTGATTTCCATCCAGACACCTATTATCAAAAAGGAGAAGTGGTTAAATTTTCCAGCGACACAGAATTGAGTGGATTATATCAATGCTCTATTTCTAATTTAGACCAACCAATACAAACGGCTAATCATTTTTGGACATATGATATTCTCACCAAAGAGATGAAATCCAATAATCAACAATTCTATTCTTTTGTCTATCCAGAAACTACCATCACTAAAGGAGATGATTTGAACGAAATTATTACAAAGACCAAAGAACTTAACAATCTTAATTTGCCTTTGGAAATAAAAACTTTTAATTCTAACCAAGAAGAAACAGATTATTGTCCAACTTACTGTGCTGTTGGTAACGGTGATAAAACATTGAAACAGATTATCGACGACAGTTTTGTTGGAAAACTAGATTACTTTAACGATATCAAATACCTTTTTGAAAACCCAGTGTTGGTAAAACAGGAAAGTAGTAAAAAGTATCTTACTCTTGGAAATACCCCTATCTCTTACAACCAACGAGGAGATTATAACACCACTTTTCTTTCTAGTTCCAACGACACAGAAAATTTAGTTTCCCAGTTTTTATATTTCCTAGATTTGGATAATGATAGAAAAATCTATAACAAACCCAAATGTAACCAAAACTTTGTTCATTATAAATCTGATGGGACATCAATTAATTCGGGTGTTTCTAATTTTGAATTTTCTAATAGTTTAGTTTTCCAATTCTTTCCATGCGATTTAGGTTCTCAGGATTATATTTCATACGGTGTGGGTGAAAATAACGTTGTCACACTGAATGATACTAAAAATATCTTGTGGAATAGATTTCCACCTGTCAATGGTTTGACAAAATCCGGTGGTGTTTCCATTCCGTTAATTTCTCAAGACGGAGATAATTTCTCTGGAGTCTCACAGACTTTCGAAACTACGTATCTGACCAAAAATATCCCTAACACTTTTCTTTATTCTGTGGGAACTACTATCCCCTTGACTCATTCTGGAGGGGATAGTGTCAACCTGACAGTTAATGAAATCGGGAATACTTTGGAAGGAGTGGGAGTTACGGAAGCTATCTCGAACAACGGAACTAATTATTCTTACGGAGATGTATGGCACCTGACTCCTAAAGGAGGGACCAGTATTTTAACTTATGGTTTTGTGGTCCCTGAAGAAAACGGAAAATTGACAGATAAATCTTTTATTCAAATCAAAGACTTCAATAACAATGTAGTAGATTGTTCTATTTTTATTAATTCAGATACCGGTTCTGGATTTTGTATGTCAGGTGTTTCTGGATTTAATTATATTAGAGATTATACTATTACCAAAGGTTCTGGGACAACAGACGGTATTTATACAGGAGGTTTTAATACTGGAACTATATCCGCAAATATTCAATTTGATTCTGCTGGTAATGTATTACAAAGAAATCAAGCCGTGGCTTCTCCTGTAGTCACTTCAGGAACGTCTATATTTGTTCCTTCTTATAATGTCAAAGAACATATTAAAGTTAAAGCATTGGCAACTTTCGGAAGCAACTATTTAGCTAATATTAGTTATAATAATTTAGGATTCAGAACTTTAGAAAATAAAATAGCACCAACTGGTATCTTTAATATATATTCTAACAGTATCTTCTCTAATCAAGTAGCTACTAGTTCTACAAATGTTTTACTAGCAAATAAAAACAGAGCCATGACAGGTTTAGTAGACGTGATGAAAATTAAATTCAACTCAGATAAGTTTGACATCCAGTTGAATAATTTCAGTTTACCTATCAATAACGATAGCAGTAATTTGATTCAAAGAAAAGGGATTAATTTAGGAGCAGTCAATTCTAATTCTATCAACGAGTTTACTGTAGAAGAAATAAAAAGTGTGGTTGGTGTCAGTGTGGGTATCAATTTAAATGAATTCACCGACTTTAATTTAGATTACAATCCAGGGAGTAATAAAATTCCAGGAAACACTAACACCCAAATTCAAATTAGAGAAATCAGACAAAATACAACCTCAGATTATATTGACACTCAAGATAATTGCAGTCTTTATTTTGAACCAGAATTACTTCCAACAACTAACTTAGACGGAGATTCTATTTTCTTGAATAGTTCTAACAATAGTAACCAAGGAGGAGCCATAACAGTAACTGTTAACACTTTACAGAATTTGTATCAATTCTCTTCAAGTCAAAATCAAAGATTTAGTTTAGATTTTGATAGCAATATTAAATATGAATCCGGAGCTATTATTAATTTCTATTTAGGAAATAATTTAACTTATTATATTGACCAAACAGACAAATCTAATGATAGATATCCTCTTGTTTTTAGCACCAGTGGAACTGATTTCGAGAATAATATAGTGAACAGAAATGAAGAATCTTTTGGAGGAGGAACTATTTTGGTTAATTATTTCTTGGACTTCAAAGAAGTTACTTATGGAGAATATATAAATGTCAGTACTTTTAATAATGCTACTCAAAACAGAAGTATCAAATTTATGTTCCGAACTCCTTTCAGTGATACTAGTGTCAATGTTAGTTTATTTTATGGATTCAACCAAGACAACGGTCAAAGAAACGGAGGTAAATTCAATGTGATATATCATTAATATTGTATTACTATAATATAATATTAAATTGAGTAATAAGTTCTGACTTGGATATAGACCTAGGGCCTACTGTATCGTCTCTAGAAGTATATTGTATTTTTGATAATTTATTGTAAATTTCTTCCGAAATTTCTTTATCAAATTTAATAAAGTAATGAGATTGTATTGATTTATCTTCAATGGATTTATCTATTTTTCCTGCATATACCCCTACTCTCCTAAAAGAAATATCCGGGTTATCTTCTTTTTTGACAAAAGAAAAATTTTTGGGAATAGGTTTTTTAGGAATTACTCTATTCTTATTTTTCTTTTCCCAGATTTGGAATACACATGGGACATTATAACTTTCTCCGTCTAGTGTAAAACTATCTTCTGACAAATCATATTCTAAAATTAGATGAAAAGATAAAGGAAAATGCTTTTTCAGGCTATCTTTTTTGAAACTCTTTGGAAGGATGAAAGAAATAGTATCGCAAAAATTAGAAGACTTCTTAATGAATTTGATAGCTAGAGAAGATTGTCTTCCAAAAGGAGGATTCCCTAAAATATGTATTTTTCCTTCTTTATCTTGTATTTCACTTAATTCTAAATAATCCTGTTTTGATATCTCTTTATTTTCTGGTTGGATATCATAAAATTTATAATGACTAAATATAGATTTTATCTGTTCGATAAATGCTCCACTCCCTGCACTGGGTTCAATACAAATGTCGTCTTCTGTGACGAAGACCTTCTCCTTGAATAATTTAATACACTTATCAACACATTCTTTTTTGGTATAATATTTATCTAATGATTTTTTTGATGTCAAAGACATTTTGATTTACAATAATTATATTGTAAATCAATTTTATGTTTACGGTATGAAACCTATGCAGTGCGGCCATGCACGTGCAGCAATACACTCAGAAACTTTAGCTAATCTTTCCTCCTCATCACTAGCTCTGGTATTCAACACAAATTGCACTTTATCTGCAAATGTTGGGTTGGATAAAAATAACCCTAGAGTGACCAAAATACCTCCAGAATAATTTTTCCAATAAGTATGTTCTGCAGGGATTCTTGGAGCTATACCAGGAATTCTGTTAATAAATAATAAAATTATCAAAAACAAACCACCTAATATCAATAATAATTCCCCTACTGCTTCCACTCCTACCAAAGCTTTGCTTTGTGTTCTGTCTAATTTTCGAGGTATCTTATCTATCCCAAAACCGACAACGACTCCCAATAAAAATACCACAGTCCCGAAAAAAAGCCAATCTAGTACCCAAAGAAATTTAATATAAATGGGTTCTTTACTAGTAAAATAATAGTTTCCATTATATATTACCCTGGGGATATCTCCTACTTCTCTGTTATTTTGTCTATTTTTCTTTTTGGTTTTATCTGATCTCATTTTATATTACAATTAATTATTGTAACAAATTAGTACAAAAAATCTCTTTGTAAATATCAGCTATCGGTTTAGTGTAAAGAGAAACAAACCAGAGAACGAAAATTACTAGAAAGGTGAAACCAAAACCTAACACAAATCCAAATAGAATATTTCTAATAGGAAGAGATTTTTCATTTGCCTGGATTTCTAATAAGGTATTATTTGTTTCTAAAGTTTCCACTTTTTTTAAAAGCTGGGTCGTATCACTTTCTCCATTTTTTAATTGTAATCTTAATTGAGTATTATCTCTTTCTAAATTTCGTATAGATTCTAATAATTTAATATCCCCCATTTTTTAATCTGAAAATAGTTTAAAAATAAAAATATTCAAAATAGTCAACATGGCCACTGTCGAAAATAATAACGAATACTCTGTCTATGTCATTTTCACCAATGATATCTTAGATGAGGAAAAAGTGGTTGACAAATTACTCACTCATATGACACAAGAAAATGATATTCTTTTCTGTAGAAGCTGTCTTTCCCAGGACAAACAACCTGTCAACAGGTATATTTGTTCTCTTCGAAAAAGTTTCTACGACCACTTACAGAAAGAATGTAATTTTAAACGAGGAGAGGATTTCAACATTACTAAATATAGAACTAATAACGAACCTCTCAGCAACGGAATGACTTACGGGTTTTTCATTAAATGCGATGAAGAAGAAGAGAAAAAGATTACTTCCGTTTTCCAAAAGTTTGAAACTTGCGGCTTCCTTCGTCCCAGTAGTTATCATATTCAAACCCCTAACCCTTACCCCAACGGTGACAGGAGAGGGTATGTGATTATCTCTTTTGAGAAACAAGGAGATCGTTATCCCAAACAATTTATCAGAAAATTGAAAGCCCTTCTCAACAATGCTACCTTGACCAATCGTAGGATTCATGTTAATTGGGCTTCTCATTCTGTCATCCGGGATGTCACATCCGATGCTTCCAAAGACAGGAAGACCGGAAACTCTCGAATGGAGAGAGTGGTTGTTCCGGCTCATTAAATTTATTAAAATTATATTTTAATAAATTAAGCTGATAAATCTTTTAGTGCTTCCGAGATTCTAGGGTCAACTTCTCCTCCCTCTTCTTTCTTTTCATTACCCAGCATTTGATTAATTTCTTCTAATTGATTTTTGGAAACCAAATAATCCAAAACAATAATATACCGAGAATCTAGTTTTTTACTTTTTCTAACTTGACGAAATCCTTTTTTAGCAGGAATAACCAAACTCTTATCGTTACTAAAATTGTAAGAAAGCATTCCTCCAATCATTTCAGGTGTTTTGATAGCCACCCATGACTTGAATTCCAAAGTATCTGGTTGAGAAGAACCAATAGTCACATCACAAACTTCGTGAGTAGTCGAAATAAGAAATCTGGACATAACGTTAGGTTTGTTTTCTTTGATAATTAAATTTTTCTCCAAAGGTTTTTTGTTGTCATCTACTTCAGGAGGATAATGAACTAGTGCAGTCAGTTTGTTGTCGTCTTTGATTCCAAATCGTTTCCTGATTTGTCTGTCGATTTGCTGTAATGTAACAGGGAGATTACCGTTAATCCAACACCTCTTCCCATTAGAAAAAACGCTGTAAGAAGCATCCTTTTCTAAATTTTCCTCTAAAGATTTTTTAAGTTCATCTATGTCAAATGACAGATGATATGTTTCTAATTTATCTTTCAAAGAGATACCTTTTCTTCTTGAGACTCGACTCATTTTTGTTATTTTCTTTTTAAGTTATTATCGAATATAATTATTCGATAATTTACAAGATATAAACAAAGAAAGTTGCCAAAAGGAATGCAAGGATAGCTGCTTGGAAAGCAGCGGCCTCATGGGCTGCCGCTATAGCTATAGGTTCAGCTGTAAGGGCAGAAAATTCTGTGGTATGGATATACCATAACTCATAAGCCCAATACGACAAAGCAGCCACAAAAAGACAAAACAAGACAATCAAGAAAAATTCTTGAACCCCAACTTCCAAATCTCTTAATTTTTCAATTGATTTCTTTTTTCTGACCTGAATCCCATCCATCACCATTCCTTCCCTCTTCATATCTCTAATCAAAATGTCTTTTTTACTCATCTTAGTTTCCATTTTATATTATCATTTTTTTCAAAAAAGGAAAAATGATAATATAATATTACTAATTATATTAAATCATGGAATTACAATTGATAAATTTTAGAAGTGTCAGTAACAAGACCTTTTCATTTGATTCCGGGGTTCATTTGTTAGAAGGAGAAAGTGGTGTTGGAAAATCTACTTGTCTAGAAGCCGTCCAATGGGTTCTCTATGGTGGCAGTAATGTTTATCCATTTGATTATGATAAGAAGAAAAAAGAATTTACTCAAGTAATATTGAAAATAGATTCTCTTACCATTCACAGAACTAAACCTCCGGATAGAATTTTAGTGATAGTGGATGAGGATACTGAGTTGCTTCACACAGAAGCTCAAAAATATATCGATAACTATTTTGGAAGTAAAACTTTTTGGGAATCCAGTTATTATTTAAAACAAGATTGTCGTAATTTACTTTTGTTTGGAACTAAAGACGAAAAAAATAATATTGTCAGAGAAATAGTTTTTGGAAGTGAATCTGGAGATAATACTCCAGACAAATATTTACAAAGAGTGGAGGAATCTTTAAAAGAATTAGAAACTCAAGTCTTTTCTAAAAAAGAACTTTCTACTTATCTTGCTACTTCATTAGAAAGTAAATTATCGGAAATATCTTTGACCGAGAGTCAAATAAAAAGATGTGAGAAATTGTATCTGAAGAGACCAGATATTGAACAAAAACTAGACCATATAAAATTCAGAATCAAACAGAGGGAACAGAATGAAAGGAGAAAGCTTCGGAAAATTCAAATTAATTTGGAGTTGAAAGATTATCCTTCTTTAACTTTACAGTTTATGGAGAAATGGAAGAATTGGTTATCAGCTACCAAAGAAATAGGTGGAATGAAAGTTTCTGATATCCATGATTTGAAAGTAGGTAATTTAGATAAACTTAAGAAAGAAATTTATGAATTGGAAAGAAAAAGAAATATCTTTTATCCTAACAAAGAGAAATTATCTTCTATTAATAGTAAACTACAATATGACAAGAAATGTATTGACAAAGAAATTGAAAGATTGGAAAGCAAGAAGATTGATATTGTCAAGTATCAAAATTACTTAGAGAAAAGGAGTAGTGTTATTAAGATTGTGGATAAAATTAAAGCAATTAATTTGAAGATATCCAATTTTGAAACCAGTTTGTCAGAAATTGGTGACATCGAAGATTTGGAACAAATCAGAGAAAAATTATTGGAAATGAAAACTAACTTAATGAAGTGTCCCAGGTGCAATAAAAAATTGATATTGTCAGAGGGTGTTTTGAAAGAAGGAAAAGGAACTCCTATTTCTAAACAGCGTTTAAGTAAGTATCAGAAAGAATTTCAAAGACTTCAAGAATATCATCAATGGAAACAAGAACTTACTTCTGTGAAAGATTTGTATTCTACTATGAAACTTCCAACTCCTGTAAAAGAACCTTCTGAAGAGAATTGTGTTAAACTTCTTTCTTTACTCAAAGGGATAGAGGTGGTTGAATTTGATGAAAAAAAATATCAGTTCCAGAGAAAGATGCTTGATAATTCTGAAATCTATCAGAAATATTTGGATTTAAAAAATAAAATAGAAAACAATTATATTCCAGGAATCGAGAAAATAAAAGTTCCATTCAACTTGGATGAGTATTACCAATCATATCAATCTTTGAAACAAGAACTGAAAGTTTTGGAATCTCAAACATTAAAAGATGATGGAGTAGAACTTTTGGAAAAAGAGAAAAGAGGAGATGAACTATTGGAAATGTTAGATATGTATGAAGATTATTTAGAATTAGAAGAAGAATCTTCTAAATTAGAAAAGATTAATCTTGAAATTAATGAGATGTTGAAGAAGAGAGAAAGTTTTTGTAAGTTGAAGAAAATTATTCAAGAAGAGAGTAATGTTACTTTTGAAAATCTGATGGTTAGTTTCAATAGCATCCTGAATGATATTGTTTCAGAAATATTTGAAGATATCTATATTGAAATTGGAATGTTCAAGAAAAATAAAACTAAAGGAGATATCAAACCTCAATTTAATATGAAAGTAATTTTGAAAGGAAATGAATATGACAATCTTAACTTTCTTTCTGGGGGAGAAAAGGACAGAGTTTCAATGGCTTTGATGATAACTCTGGCAAAATTAGGAAGAGGAAATGTTGTAATGTTAGACGAGACCATGTCATCTTTGGGAGAAGAAATGAGACAAGAAATGTTAACTCTGATTAAGAAACATCTTTCTGACAAGATTGTTTTGGTGGTATGTCATTCTACGGTAGAAGGATTTTACGATTCTGTGGTTTCTTTCTGATTTCTTATTACAAACTAATAAGAAAGTATCAAAATTGATTTTTAAATTAAAAATGTAATTTATACCTACCAAGTCCTTCTGTGTCAAGATGCCGATTGTGAAAGCTACGACCAAGCCGACCAAGCCGACGGGGAACCTAGGTTCGCCAGAGTGTTTTCTCCTGACCCTCTGCTGCCTTTTTTCAGTTGTGGACCCCCGTAACAAGGGAAAGAAGACAGGGGACGAGTTCAAGTTCGACGGAAGTGAACTCTGTCGACTCAACACGGGTCCCAGAGGTTCTCCCTTCTTTTCCGGGAACAAGAAGGACCCATCCACTCTTGCCGTCCAGGTGAGGGTGGCCCAGAAAGGCGAACCTGCTGTATTCATCACAGTCCCGTTGAAAAAGATGAAGTCGGAGATCCGGGACCGTATCAGGGAAGAAGTGTCGAAAAACGCTTCCCCAGAGACTGTCCAGGAATTCCAGCGCATCTACGACGAGGCGTTGCAGTGCATCGGGGCTTCCGCCCCAGACACTGTCGAGGCCGGCGGGGGTGCCGCTGAGACCACTGAGGAGGTCGCCAAGACCACCGCAGCGGCCGCAGAGCTCCCCGTCCATGCCTAAGCAGGATTGCATAATATAATACCCATTCATGATATTATGCAAGTAAATTATTCTGGTTTCTTAACATTTTTTGGTTTTGGAATATTCTCAATACATTCCATCAATTTTCCAATCTTACCATATTTTTGATATTTCTCTTTGATTTCTTCAAAATCAACTTGATAGTTACACATTAAATCATCTATTCCGTTATAAGGTGTATCATAAGCAGCCATCTGATATCTAATTTCTTTGTATTTCATCGCATAAAAATTATGAGATGTCTCTTTTTCAATCGTTTCCAAATCTCTGTATTTTTCAATTAATTTGAAAGATTTAGCAGGACCAATTCCAGGAAGTCTATCATTGAAATCAGTTCCTAACATGATACAGAAATCTCTAAATTCTTCGTGTGTTAATTTTAAATCCCTCAAAATATTGAGAGTGAAAATAACATTGATACATACTTCTCCGTTGATATTTTCAAAACCTTTTGCCACAATCGGAGAACCAATTGGGTAAGTGTCGGTATCAGCTGTCCAAATAGCACCGACAATTCTTTCCACTGCCATGGAAGCTCCCAAAGATTCTGCTTCATCGTCTGCTGTAATAGTGCAGACTCCGACTTCTTCACTGAAGTTTTTAAGTCTTTCAATATTTTCTCTCTTGAAATGAATAGTGCTGGTCAATAGTTGTTTCAGTTCTTTCATTAATTCGTAAGGCCTCTCTAACGGATTCATTTCTTTCAATACTTTAATAATATTGTCTCTCTTTTCAATCATTTGTTGTTTAGATTTTCTTCTCTCTACTTTGGTAACTTGTTTGTTGTCTTTGGAAACACCGTCCCAAATCCAAACCGGGGTAATTCCATGACTCATTAATTTAATATTAAAATTTAAAAATTCTTCAATCATCTTGTCATATAACTCTTCTTGATTAACTGGTTCTAGAATATCTTTTTTATAATTTAGAATGTTTTTGAAAGCTGTCCCTAAATAACAAAAGACCCAATTCAGGGAATCTATTGCCATTCTCTTCTCATAGAATGAAAGAAGCGGAATAACGTAAAAACAATTGACATTTTTGTTTTTTAAAAACGGTCTTAAATCCTTAACACCCATATTTGACTTTAATTAAAATACTGTATTTTTTTATATCATTTCTTTATTTCAATTTAGAATAAAATGGATATATGCAAAGATAAGAATTTTATTGATTTAAGAAACAAAGTTCATCTTCATGAGAAAAAAGGAGAAATACAAACTATTATTGATTCTAAAAATAATATATGGTTAAAAGATATTGAATTATCTTCCGGAACAACTGGTAGAGTGGTGATTTTTAGAAGTCAATATGAAGAAAATTCTGATTTGGTAATTAAATATTTTTATGATTCCGAGAATAGTCAACAAGATATGGAACATGAAATCAGTATCATCAAAACTTTGAATAAAAGCAGATGCTCTAATTTAATTAATATCGGGTATCTGAGTATTAGTAAAGTAGAAAGAGTTGTGATTATGGAAAAACTCGATGGAGATTTATTAGATTTTGATTTTTCTGTTTTCTCCAAACCATTAAAATTATATAAAGATTTGGTAGAATTTCTAGTGAGTTCTAGTTTGTGTGTTTATAAAACAGGTAAATTATATTTAGATTTGAAATTAGAAAATATAGGTTTTAAAATTTGTCCCACCAAAGTTAAATTTACTTTCTTAGATTTTGGTTCTTTCTTTGATATAGATGAAGGGAATGTAGTTTCAACTTATATTATTAATCAAAAGAAATTTCAACAAGGATATTTTACCAACGAGGTGATATTTGTTTATGGATTTATTATGACTTTGTTAAATGTTAGATTGTTTATTAAGAGTAAAAAGTTATCAGAAAAATTTATTGATTATCATGTTAGTAAGATTTCAAATGAAAAGAAATATAAATCTGTCTTACTTTCAGAATCTAATTACAACAGGATTAAAAAAAGATTTTATTCTTATCTAGATACTAAAGAAAGATTTATTAATTTCTTATTTTCTCAATTAGAGAGATTGACAAGACAAGAACCTAATGTCAGAGAATTCTTAAAAGAAGTGTCTAATCACAATAATTATTAATTTCTATATTAGTATAGAAATTACAAACCGGTATCAATAAATCTTTGACTACTCAAATTAAAATACATTTTGAATCCGCTTTCTCTAGGTTTTCTCAAAATATCCATACTAGTAAGGTCATTTCCAACCGGATAGATTTCTGTGCAATTCTCGTTATCCGAACACAAAACAAAATAGGATATCAATCTTAAGTTAGGATATTCTACTCCATCTTGTGTTCCGTAGAAAATATTAGGGTCTTTTAAAAATGTTTTCAACGCATTCCCTTCACTTACCATAGATGAAAAAGAGATGATTTTCTTCTTGTTTCCTTCCTTATCTTCAAATTCTTCTTTGATTTCTTTCACTCCAGTTAAAATTTCAATAATAGTGACATAATCTTCTCTAGTAACATAATACTGTCCTCTTCTTCCAGGGATTTGTCTAGGTCTACCTAATTTAATATCTTTCTCCATTTCAACTAAAATTTTTCTGACTTCGTTATTTTTCTTTGGACTTCTAATTGTCAATCTATCTCTATTGACAAATCTTCTCATAATATAATTTAACAATTCTATTTTCAAAGTATTTTGGAATTTTATTTGGGTCAAAGCATCTTTGGTCCCTGGGGAAGGTCTAGGATTAAGAGTTTCATAAAACCCAAAAACATATTTAGACCCAGTGGATTCTAAAGTTTTATCAAAAAATGTAGCCGAAGAATCTTCTCTGGCTACAAAGATATTGAAAGAAACTCTAGGGTATTTAAAAAACTTTCGGTATTTCAATTTCAAAAAAGAAGTTAATCCTTCTCCTTTTAACTTTTTGATATTGAGAGTATAGTAATCTTCTTGTTCCGATTTTTGTTTTTCTAATTCTTCTGAAGTAATCTTTTTGTAAACACCTTTATCAAAGTAACCAATGATTTTATCTTCTTCTTTGATTCCTGCAGAAGAACACATTTCTCTATTAAAAGTAGCATCTTCAAAACCTTCAAAATTATTTTTGGTAATTCTTTTGTCTTGTGAAAATTCTACATTAGAATACAATTCTAACCGGTCATCAATAGTCCAGCAGATAAAACCAGAATTAGTATTTATGTTTCCTTTTTCTTGTAACAAAGAAGTAAAGAAGTCTGTGTTAGATAATCTAGGAAGAGAAACATTTTTCAAATATATCTTCTCTTCTAATTTAGAAACTATTTTAGATTTCTCTAGGAATTTCTTAAAATCATCATAATGAAGATAACCAAAATTTCTAGAAAATTGATTAGTGTTATCATTTTTCTGTAATACAGACCTAATTAAGTACACATTTGCTTTTTCCATATTAGTTTGTAAACTTTTAAATTTACTATCTTTAGAAAAACAAGCTTCGCTCAGTTCTTGCATAATAACGGATAAAGGTTTCCCGGCATCCAATCTAATTTTCTTGGATTCTACTTCTGGAATATAAATTAACCCAAATAAATCTTGAAGCTTCTTCTTCAAGACTATTCTTTTATCAATCAAACCAGAGACACTCACTAAAGGATTCTTACTAGACAAGGTATTTGAAGTTTCGCTATCTAATGTTGATCTTCCCTTGGGATATACGAAAGATGTTTCAGAAAGAGCTGTTTTTCCTTCTAACATTTCTCGGAGAGAAACAAAAAGAATCAAATCTTCCATTCTGATACCAGCAATCAAATCGGTCGCCACGAAATTTTTAATTTTTACTTCTATCGGATCCAAACCATTACCAGATGACATTTTATTTAAGATTATAATTTAAATCTTAAATAGAGTAATCACAAATCAAAAGAAATATCTTCGTCATCTTCCATCGCAGCTCCGAAATCTAAGTCAGGAATCTCTTCCTCTTCATATTCTTCTGAAACTTGAGGAAGTTTTCCTTTTCTTTTGAGTAGAGAAGCCACCTTTTTACTGGGTTTTCTCTTCCCTGTAGGAGGAGCGGGTTCTTTTGACCTGGCAATTCCGATATCTTCATCTGCATCAGATTCTTCATCTGTATCGCCTGAATAAGCCATAGAAATATTCCCACCGGTATCACAGTTTCCAATCAATTCTCTAATCGAAACATCCTCTCTTTCAATCTGGGTTTGTTCTCCGACAATCACCTTATTAGCTTCGTCATCTAGATATTCAGAATCATAAGAGACATTAACAATCCCTGTCCCATTAATAGTTCTCTTACCAGTAATCAAACAACTAGGAATATTATTAACAGAATCCATAGCTCCAATTCCTCCAGCTTTCTTAAAAGCTTCAATAGGTTGTTCAAAAGAAGCAGTTGACAGAGTATTCTTACCATGTTTAGCAATATCAGTTGCTGTCACAGAAGAAAGTTGTCCTAAAACAGTTTGGAAATCCACTAACAATTCAATATTAACAGGGTTCATTTTCTTGATATTATCATTGGAAGTATACTCTTTGATGAAGAAAAGTCTAGTGGATTCGATTCCGTAGTATTCGTAAACATCCATTGGGTTGTCAGAAGAAGTAAATTTAGGGTCAACCAATTTGTCACGAAGAATAGAATTAATCATATCTTTTCCATAAGCCTTAGCATAACAATGATAACCATTCCGGTAAATTTCTGGATAATATAACTCAGACTCTTCATTCTGAATCATGTAATCTACGTTTCTCTTAATCTCATCTTCGCTTTCTGTTAGTTTTCGACTCAACAACTGTTGAGGTTGTTCAGTAGTAACCACCATCTTCCCTGTTTCCACATCCAAGATACTATCACCTTCTTTGATAAATTTAGCAATTCTCTCTCCTTTATCATTTTCATAAGTAGTATCTGGGACATCAGGCATCAAAATAACACATCGTGGGTTATCAGAATCTTCAATATCCTGTTCCAAGATTTTCATCCCTGACAGTTCCATGAAATTAATATATTTTTCTTTTGGTATTCCTGTAATCCGGAGAGAATTATAATCTAGATAACAGTAATACAATCTGAACAAGTCCATCGGTTTGACACCTTTATGACTTTTGACAATCTGGTTAAGAGTTCTTTCATCATAAATTTTAGTAAAATTCATATTCAAAGTTAGTTTCAGTTTCTCAGTGATAATGTTTTCGATTCCACTGATACCAACCAAATTCATATCTTTGAAACATCCTTCCAAAATAACTGTCAAAAAGATAGAAGACAAATCTTCAATACTTTCTGTCTCAGAAATATTTGATTTGATATATGTTTTCTTAACTGGTTCATCATTTTCTTCATCTGTGGTTTTCTTGCCAGCTCCACCAAAATATCTCCTAGAACATCCTCGGAAAGTTTTACCGGTAGCAGAAAAGTCTGCCACTGTTTTACGGATAAAGTTTTCGTCCGCATGAATATCAATCACACCGTAAGAAGTGGGAGAACCGACACAATAAACAGACTTTTTGTTGAGTTCCACACGAGTAGTTTTTTCAATGATATTACAAATATCTTTGATTTGAATATCGTAGATGTAACATTTGTATGTATTAATATGTAATCTGAGAAACTTTTTGGAAATCGGAACTTCCTCGCTGTAAACGGCTTGATAATTTTGATACCACTGTAATTCTTTAGCAGTAAGAGTTGTCAGAGGTTCCGAATAATCGATTAATGATTTGACAGTAACACCTTTCAATTTTTGGGTATAAGTTCTAAAAATTTCTTCTTTGGTCAAATATTTGTCCATAAAATGGATAGTGCTGGAGCTGGTAGCTTTTTTGGTATTGGCTTGGAATAAATCTTTAATCCTTTGAAGACCAACTTCATTAGAGTTAGCAGCACCCGACTGGTGGAAAGAGTCAAGATTCATCTGAGTCAATTCAGAACCGATGGAAAGAGCTCCATTATTTCCGGCAGAAAAACCTGGTTGAGCCAGAGACCTATTATAAGATTCGTATATCTGATTTCTCAAATTTTCCAAAGCCTGTTTGGTAGGAGTTATTTTAAAAGTAGACAAATCAAATCTGATTCTCTCAACAATCTTTTGGTGGTTGAAATCCATAATATCCTTGGTGCATGACAAGGGAGCTGGAATGACACTGACAATGTAATCCAATTCTTCATCATTGAGATACCTCGGAATTTTATCATTATTGACTAGTTTTTCAACAAACTGTTTAATCTTTTTAAGTTCTGTTTGATTGAGTTGATAAACTTTAATCTTGGATTTTAGAACCCGAAGAATATCTAATTTCTGGTTTTTAACCCCAGATGTGATAAACTTCAGTTCTTTTTCTGTTAGATTTCTTAATTCGGACATTTTTGATAAAACAATTATTATTTATTTTCACTTTTAATTTTTGAATAAAATGAAGTCTAATATGATAATATTTACCAATAATGAATTAGGAGTAAGTGATAAGACTTATTTTTTAAACAAAAATAAGAAAATCTATTTGAGAGAAAAAGATATTACTCTGGAAGAAATGAAGCTGTATTGGAAAGATATGTTACAGGAAGGTGCTTCTAAAGAGGATTTGTTGTATTTTGTGGACGATAGAGCTAGTAGTATCATTTCTGGTGATAAATTAGAAGAATTAGATGAATATTTAAAAGTTTTACTCCAAGAAGTAGATGTCTTTTATCTGGCTAATTTCATGGACAATTGTAGAGTTATCAGACCTATCTCTTCATATATTCCAGAAGATTTCCAACATATTAAATTTTATCATTCCTTGTCTCCAAATGGTTTTTATGCAACAGTCTCCACTTTTGAGAAATGGGAGCAGATATTTGACAAACTGGAAACTAGAAAAGAGAGTAAAATTTCATCCAGGATGAGTAATTTAGTCCAAGAAAAAGAAATATCTGCTGGAACCACATGGCCTCGAATTTTTGTCCCAGATATCAATAAATTGAGCAATGATATGGACAATTTCTATACATATCCGTGTAGAATTGAAAAGAATTTTGTCAATTCTGAGAAGAAGGAGATTGAAGAATTATCAATGTTCTGGTTTGTTCTTGGTGTTTCTCTGATATTTTTATTCTTTTTACTGATTACTAAAGTGTTTCCTTACAGAAAGATGATGGAAATTTATCAATAAATTCCCCAAAATTGATAAATTAAAAAAAAAGTAGGATTGTTAGTATCTGCACCTGACTCGCTTTACGCTTACAGTTGCACCGCTGAATTGATACCCAGCATGCAGTCGCCGGATGAATACATCAAAAGCATCGAAGAGCAGATGGTTCGCGCTTCGGGATATCTCAAAGAGGCCGAGCGCCGGGCCAAGCTCGGGAATGCCTCCGCTGTCCGCGAGATGGACAAGCTCAAGAATGTGGTTCCTGAACTGGGTGGAGCGCGGGACTGTCTGGTGATTGCCAACCATCACTACCGTCATGTTACCCCAGCCCGCAGGGCCAGGGCGATGCCACTCATCAAGGAAGCTGAGAATCTCCTGGTGGGAGCATGGGAGCTCTGGTTTGAGGCAGTCGTGACCGACTGCGATGGCTGTCGTGACAGAAGCAAGGACGGTATGCCCCCCATCCTATTGACAATAGGGTACAAAGGGACTTGGTGCGTCACCTGTTACGAGCGTCTGGACATGGAGGAGCGGCGGGCCAAGGCGGCTGCCAAGGCCAGGGCCAAGGCCAGGGCTGAGGCTGAGGCTGAGCGCCGTGCTGCTGCCAAGGCCAGGGCTAAGGCGGCTGCTAAGGCCAGGGCCGAGCGCCAGAAGTCTGCCCGGACTTAAAGCGGGAGTTTGTTTGGTGGAGGTTGTGATTGCGCTTCCACCTTACGTTTATAATAATAAAATAAGAAATAATTATAAACGTAGATTGAAGAATTATCAATGTTCTGGTTTGTTCTTGGTGTTTCTCTGATATTTTTATTCTTTTTACTGATTACTAAAGTCTTTCCTTACAGAAAGATGATGGAAATTTATCAATAAATTCCCCAAAATTGATAAATTAAAAAAAAAGTAGGATTGTTAGTATCTGCACCTGACTCGCCGAAAGAGCTTGAGAACGTTGCACCCGCTGATTGATACCAGCACCCCCGAGAAGAAGAAGATGGCCGCCATGGACGATGGATTCCCGGAGCTGCCGGAGGACGAGCCCGGAGCCTTTGACGCCGTGACGCCGGAGCAGGCTGCCGAGGTCGCCAAGGCCAAGCGCCAGGCTGCCGAGGCCCGCAAGCTCGCTGCCGAGGATGCTGCGGTGCCCAAGGGTGCTGCGGTGCCCAAGGGTGCTGCTGCCCGCAAGGGTGGTGGCAAGGCCCGCAAGGCCCGCAAGGCCCTTCCTCTCTCCGCTGCTTCGGGTTCCGAGACGGTAGTTGGCGCGTGCGTTGGCATTGACGTGGCGTGCTGGTCGACTTGGGGATGGAAATCCCTCAAGTTGAAGAAAGGGGAGGTCCCTGAGGGGACTTACCCAGCCGCCTTGGGTGTCTCGTTCGACCCCGCCGCCGGCTGGGGCGACCAGGGGCCACGCACATGGAGGCCTTTGACGCCCAAGACCCCTGTGTTCGTGCCTGACCCAGGTACTCACGTCGGGATCGTCATGGGCAAACGACTGGTCCTGGTGCCCATCACCGCGGTGGCTCCGAAGTCGCTCCAAGCCGCCTTGGAGACCTTTCCCGAAGCAGCGTGGCCTGTCTCCACCCCCGAGCAGGAGGAGCGGGTCGCTGCCAAGCGAGAGCAGGCCTTTCGTCCGACCTACGGACACTTCAGGCGGCAGGCGGAAGCCATTCTGTCGAAGGACACGGGAGGTGCTGTCAAAGAGGTGACGGCCCTGCACAGGGCCTATCTCGGCAGGTCGGGTGAGGAGTGCCTGGCGACGTTGGTGGAACAGGTCCTGGCACACCTGCAGGAGCGTCTTCGGGCCGAGACCGCCTCAGGCGCCGCCGCCGAGGCCCAGGGTGCCAACGCCCCCGACACCCCTGCGGTGACGGAGCTCCTCAGCTACGACGAGTGGATCGTCCGGCACACCGTGGAGAGCTGGGCGGAGGCCCCCTTGAAGCTGGGACCAGGCGCCACCCTGCTCATCTCGGGCTGAGTCTGCCCGGACTTAAAACGGGCAACGGCTGGGGGACCGTTTCCCCCAGAGTCTAGCCTACTGTGAACGGCTGGTAACACTGCTGTCCATCCAGGGCAGTGGTGAGGGGGTTCAAATCCCTCGGGTGGAAGACAACTATTGCGTCCTACATCCTTAACCTTTATAATAATAAAATTAGTAATAATTATAAAGGTGGAAAAATAATATATCAAGATAATATATCAGGATAATTACATAATAATATATCAGGATAATTACATATTGTTATGTAATTATTCATGAGTAATATAAGCCTCTAAAAATTTAAAGTTTCTCTCATCCAAATCATTAAAAATATCTAGAGTTATCAATTTTTCGATATGAGCTGATATTTGATTGATTACAATCAAATTTACTTTTGAAAAGCATTTATCTGTTTCTAAGAAATCCTTACAGAATTTTGATATCTGAACATCTCTATAATCATTATCCACTTGTATTTGTAGTTTGTTAGATACTACAAAATTAATTACTGTCATATCTTTGATTTCGTTTACTATTTTTCTGTATTTACTTTCGTTATTTATCATAAAACCCAATTCTTCTAATTTTTTGAAACTTCCATATCCTAGATAGAAAATATGGTAATAATGATACATTACTGTATTGTCACATTCACTGTTTCTCAGACTAGTATCTAGTCTCAATACTTTCACTCCAAAACATTTTGCCATAAACATCATAAAAACAATTAAAACTGTTTCATTATTAAAAAAAGTATCTCCAGAAAATAAATCTAATTTAGAAACTTCCCATGTCTTATCTTTCATGTTCTTAAAATTAATGTTTAAATATCCATGACAATCTTTGATATCTTTGACAGAAATCAAATCAATATCTCCTAATCTCTTTCTTCTTCTTTTCATAGCAATTTCATAATTCATTTCATAATCCTTGATTAGTTTTACCTTCTTTCCTTGGTCATCGTCTTGGTCCATTACCACTTCCATATTTATTTCCGTTTTAACTTGATAATCTTTATTTCTATACATTTCTGAAAAGTTATTACCAAATGCGTCATAAAAGTTCTGGAAAGAGACATTTAATCTATCTACTCCACAATTCATTTGTTTAATCTTACCATACATTTGTTTCAAAGACTGGTAATCTATCTTATCTTGACCAACCAACTCAGCTGAAATATTGAAAGGTAAAATAGAAGGCTTGGTTCCTCGTTTCTTACTTTTTCCTAAGATAGAATCTTGCATCCAAATAAATTCACCAGGAGTATAATCATCTTCAGAATCTAACAAAGCTTTCATCTCTCCTGCTTTTCTTAGACTAACTTTGTTGTCAGGGTCAAAGTAAATCAGATAATCAAAGGTAGAAACGTATCTCATTCCAGAATTAAATGCATAATCACTGAATTTTCTAAATTTTTCTGTCAAATCCATTCTTTTAAAATAAACCAAATCAACTGTTTTATGAACTAGACAGAAAAGCTGTGCACCTTTAGGAATATAAAACAAATCATCTACAGAAACATAATTATTAACTTTCGATTCCTTATTAATTTCTAACAAATCATCTTGACACACCAGTTGATTAAAAGAGAAAGCTTTAGCCGATTTCCCTTTTTCCAACTTAACAATATTGTTGTGTATTTTGGCTTCTATTTTGGCTTGTTCTTCTGAATACGGACCAACCACAACTTCCACCAGTCTATCTTTTCCACCAACTTTAACATTATCTTCTAAATATTTCTCTCTGGCTTTAATTATTTTCTTAATCCAATATCCTCCATCGGGATATTTTTGGAAAGCCCCAAAAACCAAAGAAAAATCTGTTAATTCTCCTGGTTGTAAGAAAGGCTCTGCTTTTTTGACAGCTGGTTGTTTTAATGTTTCCTCGATAAAATATATCATGTTAGCGTCCACCGATTCCTTTGCTAAAGATTTATTGAACAGAATTTTAGAATATTTTTCCAGGAATCCTTTCCTGGATTCTTCTGCTGTACTAACTCTGATACCTTGAATATCGTTAATTCCATTTAAAATTTCTTTATCAGGTTCAAAAGATTTGTCACACCATTGAGAAGAATAAACGATACAGAAAGACCATTCTGATAAATCTAAATTAATATTAACTTTCTTTTTGACATGTTGTTTGAATTCTTCCAATGATCTTCGATAATAGTCATCGGATTCCAAAACATAAGAATCGTCAATCAAACCACTGGTAACAGAATTTTTCAACAGAAGTATCTTTTTGTTCATTTTTTCCAGTTCGTCTTGTATTTTTTTCTTTTTCTCTTGGTCTGTGGTTGCGTTTAATTCATTCTCTTTTAGTTTAATATCATTCTCATATTTGTCTAATGCATTTTTCTTTCTTCTAACATATTTAGCAAAATTTACACTCAATGGGATTTGAAATTTTTGTTGATTTCCAGTCAATTGATTATTGACCAACAAGGTTTTAAAATTTTTACTCATAGTTTTAAATCTGAAACTTTCTGGTTTCCCAGTTCTCAATTTTCCCAAATTATTATCTTTGGAATATTTAACCGAATCATAATCGATAGCTAGATATTCGTAACTGACACTTTGGGTAGTTAGGTATTTTAATTTTTGACAATTCTCTTTAGTGGTAAAGAAAGTTATCAAATTACGATAAACAATATCATCGGTGCATTTTTTGAACCGATAAAAATCACAAGGAACACAGAAATTAGAGAGTTTTAAAACATCTGGAAGTATATTATAGTTGAATAATCTAAATCTAATAGCTTCTTTTAATCCAATGGATTTGTCTAACCCAATGAGAGACCCTTTTAAATAGTTAGGTATCTGTTCTTTGAGTTTCTTTCTTTTCTTAAGTTGTGCTATGGTCTTATATTCCACATTAGCTTTGAAAAACTCTTCTTCCAGATTTTCCAAAATACTCTCCGGGACACTTTTTTCATCTGTCAGCCATAATCTATTATACTCGTAAATTTTGTCAATATTTTCTTGATCCAATTTAGTTTCACTCATTTTTATATTTACTTATTTTCTTCTTTCTTTCTTTCTCTTTGAAGATAAATAATATATTAATATATATTATTTATTGTCTGAGGACTTCGGCAAGTCTTTCAAAGTCACTTCTGGTGTCACCACTGCTCTTAATCATATTTTCTCGGAAAATTTGAACAGCTTGTTTGACAACATTCATGTCGGTAATGGTATCAGAAAACGAATTTCCTTCAACCACATCTTGATAAATTCTTTCAGCCATCACATTTTTGGTATACATAGCCAGGGTATCCATGTCACGTCCAAAATATTTAAAAATGGTAAAGTTGTCTCTCATGATTTTAACAAGTTGGTCACAATACTCTATTTTCCAATTTCCAAGAGCTAGACGCTGAATGAAAATTCGAGTAAGCTCTTCCGGAGTATAAGATTCAATCTCAAACTTGTTAGTAAAACGAGATTCCAAACCTTGCTGGACACGGAAAGGACCATTGTAGATGTCATCTTTGTAACCACTGAAAACAACAATCAGTCTATCGGAAAAGTCGTCCATATATTGATTGATAACAGTTAAAGCTTCCTTGCCGTAAGAATCTCCAAAACCATGTGAGTTATTGCATAAGTTGTAAGCCTCGTCAAAATAAGCCACACCTCCCAGAGCATCGTTCATAGCTTTGGTAGCTCGATGAGCAGTGTCGCCAACATATCTACTAATGACATCATTACGGTTGTAAACATAAAATGGAAGGTCTACATTATCTGTCGTTCTCTGCATTTCCTTGTCAATCTCAACTTCCATTCCATTGTAAGATTGAGTTCTAACAGTATTGATTTCTTTAACAAGATTACCCGAATCTTCAATAATATTATTAGAACCAGTTAAATCATTGAACATTTCTGTGTATACATTCTTTGGAATTCTTTCCTTGATACTGACAATATTGGAAAGAGTTCTTTTAGAAATAGTAGAGACTCTTCCAAGATTCATGACCACCTTGCTACAGATTTTAAGTTTGTCTTTGTATTCTTTGATATCAGTTTTTTGTTTTCTAATAATTTCGTCTTGGAGTTTGTTAAAAGAATTAATTTTCTTGACTCCATCTCCTCCGTTGAGAAATCCCATTCCGATCCAAATCTTACATAAAACCTTGGCAACGGTAGTCTTACCACAACCAGGCGGTCCACATAACAAACAATGTTTTCTGTCCTTTTCTTGATAGATACCTTTGGCTTTGGCACTAATAAATGTTTTAATCTGTTTGACAATTTGAGATTTAATCTTTCTCATACCAATAACATCATTTAATTCTTTGAGAGAACAAATTAACATGGCCCTGTTTTGAAAATGATTCCCGATACGACTATCTTTCTTTTCTAAATCTTTGATAAAACTTGTTAAATCTTCCATTTTATAAGTTATAAATATTAAACATTATACTGATTTAATTTCATCGTTTCCTTTAGGGGGTTCTTCTTTCTTCGAGGGGTTATTATTCTCTTCGTCTTCTTCTCCTCCATCTATCTTTTTAACCACTTCTTCTTCTCCTCCATCTATCTTTTTAACTTCCTCTTCTCCATCTATCTTTTTAACTACCTCTTCTTCCACAACCTCCTCTTCTTCATCTTGTAATAAATCATCTAGGGAATCTAGATTCTCACCTTCTCCCTCAAAACTATCTTTTGTTTTATTACTAGTAAATTCGAAAGAACTGATTTTGATAATAATGTAAATAAAGATGGTAAAAAAGAGCAAACCAGTGCTGATAGATAAACTTAAAATAAAGAAATCTCTAGGGGAATTAAATAATCGAGGTTGTTGAATTCCAAAAGTTTGTACTTTCCTTTTAGTGAGACCCTTCTCCATTTTATATATTTTCCCATTATATGTTTAATTTTGTTTAATGCATTTGTATATAGTATATACAAATATTTGTTTTATTTTTTTTCTTCTTTCTTTCTTTTCTCTATCTCCTTTTTCTTCTTTTGTATATAGATAGGATATAATAAATTATAAGGAACATAAATAATCTTGAGTGTATTTGACATTATCTGTAAGTGAAAACCCCGACATTCCGATGAAATCAGATTGATGATAATCACTCAAAGCTTTCTTTTTTTTAACAATTCCAGAATCTCCTAATAGGGAAACCATAATTTCAGTACAAGTGGTTTGATAACTTAAATCAAGAGGTCTATATTTATTTTTCTTGTACAGAAATCGATACCAACCCATATTCCATCCACCTTTGAATTCTGACATTTTATCTTTATTCTGATAATAATATTCTAATATCTTTTTCTCTCTTTCTTCTCTATCTCTTCTTTTCTTTTCTCCTACAGAAGAGATAGAATTTTTGAGAATAGTGGTATTTTTGTTGAATCTAATCCACCTCTCGTAGGGAATCTTGAGGAGTCCTTGATATTTGTCAAAGTAATTAGCATATTCAATCAAATACAATTCTCCGTTTTCCCAAACTGCAAGAGAGACATGATTGAACTTAACTTTCATTAATAAATCTCCTATTAAATTTTGGGGTTTGTGATATGCCACTAGAAAGATATCACCAGATTTGATATTCTCTTTACCAAGTTTTTTGATAGAGTATCCGGAAAAATCTTTATATTTATAATAGTTACGGGTCATATATATTGAGATTATTATTAGTATCAATGATAGATAAAATACGAAAAGTTTGATATGATTCATTTATATTTTATTATCTCTTTCTTCTAATATTTTAGAAGAATATAAGAAAAAGATATGATATCAGATATTAGAAGAAAGAAAAAAATAAGGAAAGTAAAATGAAGATACCAAAGTATGTATATCCTAAATATTATAGTTATCAATTAGTAAAAGATAATAATCAATATCCAGAATCAAAGGATATTAAATTAACAAAAAATTTAAAGATTTCTAAAGAATTTAAACAGACAGAAGAAAGACATCTTAAACATGTTTTAGAAAATAAAAAATATTGGAGTGAGAAATACAAAAAATTGAGTAAAGAAGATTACAAACAAGAAGATAAATATACCTTATTTGATTTCATTTATCCTTTTCGAGTTAATAAATTTATGAGTAAAAAATATAACTTAGGGATATATTTTACTAATGCATTTCGAAAAATGTATGAAATTTGTGAACTGACACCTTTCATAGATACTAAATTAAAGAAGATTAGACATTTTGATATTTGTGGTTTACCAGGTGGTTTTGTTTTTGGAATCAATCATTTTCTTAAAACTAGAAATCCCCCTATCGAATATGATTGGTACCTCCAAAGTTATAGAAAGAAAGAAAAAGGGACTTCTTATTTTACAGATGAATATGGATTGGTCAAAAAGAATAGAAATAGAATTTTAATGGGAGACGGGACCGGAGATATTACAAAAGTAAAAAATATCGAAGAATATTATCGTATTTTTGAAGGTGAGAACGGATGTGATATTGTTACCAGTGATTGTGGTCTTGGTTTTGAAGCTGTTTGGAATAGTGGAAAAGATGACTACGGCCGTGAGAAACAAATGGCAAAAACATTTTACGCTCAATTAATTTGTGGGTTAGGTGTTTTGAAAAAAGGTGGTAACTTTTTTATGAAAACATATCATTCTTTCTCTCCGTTTTTTATTTCTTTGATTTATCTATTAGGAATGTATTTTGAAGATGTTAGATTTGTCAAACCAGAAGGTAGTAGACAACCAGGTGGGAAAGAAGTTTATTTGTTATGTCTTGGATTAAAAGAAATTGTTTCCAAAGAGGAAAAAGTTAAATTATTGGGAATCTTGAAAAATTTTAAAGACGATGATTTATCCAAGAATATTATTTCTTACTCTGAAATGAATAAAGACATTGTTAAAGATATTGAAGATGGATTGGCTAGTTACTATTTAGAAAAAATAGAAATTAGAGAGAAGGTAACCAAATTTAAATTAGACTTGGTTGGTGTTTCTATTTTTGATAATCCTGAAGAATATTTCTTACGGAAAGAATTACTCTACGAGAGTTCACAACAAATTATGTTAAAATATTACAAAGATTATTTTGTTAGATACAAATACAAAAGAATTGAAAAAAAAGATATGTTGGTTTGATTTTGTTGAAATATAAACACAAATCATAAATGAAAAAATAAATGGAAAATAAAATATGAAAACAATCATGACGGATGTTTGGAAGACACCAGAAAACAAATTACCGGAAGATATAGAAATATGTCATGGTGATTTTGTTAGAATTAAGAGATTTGAGCACTTTCGAGTTGTTGTTACTCAAACAATTTCTCAAAATCAATTTGTTGGAGTTATCTCTAACAATCTTGTCTTTCCAACTCCGTACCAAGTAGAAGATTTGGTCTCTTTTAACAGAGATAATATCCTATATCTCAAAAAATTAAATGCACCAAATGTCTACAAATGTCGTTAATTTCTAATCTTATATTAGAAATTATACAAAATCAAATATAGCAAAAATCGGATATTTTTGTGAACCCCCCTTCACAAAAATATCCGATTTTTGATAATTATCGAAAATAATGAAAACCACAAACCGGTTTGTATTTGTCTTGTGCCCCTATCAAAACCTGGCCTTCTTTTACTTCACTGCATTTTGTAAATGGAGCATTCTGATAATGGTCTTTACAATCAACGCAGTAAGCTTTTAGCTGTTCTACATTGTCTGCTAACGGTATCAAATCTATAATATTTCCAAACTTCCTTTTGTCAGAATCTGCAACCAAACCAGAAACATGAACATGCTTCTTCATTTCTAATACCTTTCTAACAAA
>Ga0080013_1000862_pt1 | contig 41716 bp, 61 predicted proteins | sample ETNvirenome_6_85_FD_69236 | JGI IMG/M metagenome (GOLD analysis project Ga0080013, IMG submission 69236) | Marine viral communities from the Pacific Ocean - ETNP_6_85 (SPADES assembly) (version 2) | ecosystem: Environmental > Aquatic > Marine > Oceanic | place: Pacific Ocean | collected 2013-06-19 | reverse complement strand
TCGGTTGAATCCATTGAAGATTCGATGGATATGCACGCTTATGCGCGAGTGGAAGATGTTTCGGAAGACATTCGGGATTTAGAAACACGGTTGGCAGCGATGGAAGACCTGTGTAGCCGTGTGGACGCAATGGAGGAACTGGTCGCTGGGGTGGCTTCCTCTGTAGGAGCGTTGTTGATGCAGGACGAGCAGTCTTTCTGGGAGGAATGATGACGGTCGTGTACAAGCCGACTCGTCGGATGCGCGGAGAGAACGCACGCCCTATTGAGTACGAGTTGCGGAAGATTCAAGAGAAGTTGGACGATTTGGAAGCGCGAGTAACCGCGCTTGGCGGTTAGGAGCCGGTATGGGTATCAGGAGATCAGCGTCAGAGTACGGTTCTGCGATCAGCGATCAGCAGTTGACTGTTGATGGTACGGCACGGGCGTTGACCGTCCCGGCTACGGCTGTTGCAGCGATGGTAACAAATGGGGCGGAGCCTATCCGGGTCCGCTGGGGTACGCCCACGGCGTCTGTCGGCCATTATCTGAACCCTTACAGCGTGATGGACTTGTATCAGGATGATCTTGGTGATGTGAAGTTTATCCGCGTGTCGTCCACCAGCACTATAGATGTCACATACTTCGGCTAGGAGGGATCATGCCTTCAAGGATTACTCAACGTATAGATCAGGTCCCTACGGGGGACATAACTGCCGTTACTGCTGGTACCGCCATCAGTGGGGGCGGAACGAGTGGTGCAGTTGTGATAAATGTCACGGTTGCAGACGCGGATCTTCTGTTGGCGGGTCAGGTATATAACTAGATGGCGTTTGACCCGTACGCTTCCTATGACATGACCAATGCGTTTGCGGTGACGCCTGCGCAGCGGTTGCAGAGTGCGTTGTCTGGGACGAAGTATGGGAATACGGGTGCGCAGCAGAAGTATGCGTTGGGGTCGTTTGATACCGCCAAGGCGTATAAGAAGCAGATTCCGCAGATTGAGGCGGCTATGGCTCGTCGGGGTGTGCAGGATTCGGGTATGCGTAATCTTGCGTTGGCTGAGGCTTCGGCGGCGTATGTGAGGCAGCAGGATCAGCAGAGGCGGGCGTTGCAGGATGCGTTGTTCAATGCGACGTTGCAGGATATGAACGCGTATGGGGCGTATGCGGGTGAGCGGTATGGGTCTTCGTTGGGGGCGGCGTCGTCGCAGGCGGAGATGGCTGCTAAGATTCGGGAGGCTATAGGCTGATGGCAGCCACGAATAATGTTTGGACTAACCGTCCGTACGGGGACCGTCTTAGGGCGAAGGGGGACCCGGTACTGATTGAGCCGGGTTGGCAAAGACAATATGGGGACCCGGTGGAAGCGCCCCTTCCTATTCCCACTCACATGTTGGGTGTGCGCCCCACTACTCAGATGCCGGGGTTCAGCGATCTTCAAGGTGGGTGGACTCAGGGTCCCAACTATGGACAGGCTGGGCTGGCGGAACAGGTCGCTGGGATAACTCAACGGGAGTCGGATGCTGAGTCGTTTCAGCGGGCCATCAGGGACGCTATGGCTGTAGCCTCACCGACGTACGGTAGTGCCGTACGTGAACAGCGGGGACCCAATCGTGGGAGTGGAGAACCGATCCCTGCGGCATCGTATGAAACGACGGTGCAGTCGGGTGCCGGTATGGGGCGCCCCAACGCGTATAACTATGACCCATCAGCGCCCGTAGGTGGCGGCTCTTCCTTTGATCTTCTTTCCGGCTATGGCCTTGAGGCTCTGGCAGATGCCGCTGCGGCGGCTGATGCCGGGTCGGACTTTGTGCCCAGCGGCATGGGTGGTTCCGGGTTTTTTGATCCGGCTTCTGCGTTGCAGGATTTTGTACCCCCGGGCCCCTATAACGAGGATTCGACGAAGTGGGGGCAGTACAGCAAGGATTTTGTACCCCCGGCTCCGGCTGACGAAGGGTTCGGGCTGCCGCCCGACAACGAGTTCTTCCGCATGTTGGCGGACATGGACAGCGACGCTGCCCGTGCCCAAAAGGGGTTTGGCATGGGGTTGATTGACCAAGGCGTGTTGGATGCGTTGTTGGCTCAGGACACCATGAACATCAACGACGCTGCTGCTTTCCAGTGGAATGAGGGTGTGGGGCCTGCGGGTAGTCAGATCGGGCTGGTTGGTGGTACCGGCGGTGGCACCGGGGGTGGTGGCGGCGGTAACGGCGGCGGTAACGGTGGTGGCGGCGGTAACGGCGGCGGTAACGGTGCTGGTGGCGGCGGTGGCGTTCCAACAACCATTCAGGAAACCGCAGCAGACGCCATCTCAGTCGTACAAGACACGCTGGGCAAGCAGAACAAGGCCATCCAGAATGCGTTGCAGTCCGGGCTGATCGACATTTCAACTGCCGCCGAAATGTGGGATACGCAGCGTAGGCAAATCTACAAGGACTTCGTGAAGCAGTACGGTGGGGCAACCGACCAGTACGCCACAGAGAACGACCGCATCGAAGCCCAACGGGCGGATGAACGCGCAAAGATTCTGGCCGACCTCAATATGCGGGGTGTAGACGCCTCCATGGTTGGAGAGGAACTCTCCATCTTGGATGCGTTGGTTGGTTCGCAGACGAATGCGAACGTGGATTACATGAGTGAGATGGGCGACATTGCTGCCATGGCGGACAAGGATCGCCAGTGGTTGTCAGGTATCAGCACCGATGAAGAGGGCAACTTGTTGCGGCATCCAGCCGGTGAGGACGGCACACCGGGTAGAGCCGTGTTGGGTGGCGGTGTCTTTGGCGGGTACGAGCAGGATCTCAGAAGCCAGATGCGTAATCTGGGGTTGGGTTTGACAATCGACTCTGCTACAGCCGAGGGTGAGCGGTTGGATCAGGCTTTGTCGTCTAATGCGTTGGCTGAGTTCTTGGGTGTTCCGGCTAGCACGTTGATGGGTGGCATGGTTGGTGGTGTGGATATTCCGGGGATGTCTTTCCAGACGAGTGAGCGTCTGGGGGCTGAGGAGTTCGCAAAGGGTGAGTCGGCGCTGAATCGTAAGTTTGCCACGGATGAGCGTGAGGCGGGCCAGTTGTGGTCGGAGGGCCAGAGCGCGTTGGATCGTCTTCTTCAGGACCGGGCGTTCACGGAGCAGCAGCGCCAGTTCAATCAGGGTGTGCGGTCTGATGCTGCGGACAACATTCGGAGCGTGCGGGAGCGTGCTGAGGATGTTGCGTACCGGGATGCGATGTTGGAGGCCCAGACGCTGGGGGATGAAGCGGCGGCGAAGCAGGCGCAGGATAACTGGCAGGACACCTACGATGCCAACATGATGGGTGTTGACACCCGCGAGTACATTCCCGGCCCGGAGACTGGCGCTGGCGGTCAGAAGATTATGATTCGGAACCCGACGTACGGGATGACGCCGACACAGGCATTGCAGGCCACGATTGACTTGGTTGCTTCGACGCAGCCTGACGAGGCAGAGATCGACACGTTCTCCAACCTGATGATGGTTCTGAGCGAGGGAAGCCTCTTCAACCCGGATATGGCTAGCGACGTTTTGACTCAGATCGGTCTGAAGATTGACGAAAGCACGGGTATGGCTACGAAGGGTATGACTGGTGACAACGTGTTGTTTGCGTTGGGGCAGTTGGCTAACGAACCGGGGGCTAAGGATTCCGCCGGTAACGTAACGTACCCGTACAGGGAACTCTTCTATCAGGTGCAGCGGCTGAACGCAGGGGAGTGACCGGTGGCTTTGCCTTTGGATGACATCCTGAAAGCCATCGCTGGAGGCGGTGGCGCCGGTGCGCAGATCGCTCAGAGCGCCATGAAGCCGCGCTCGTACGGGGTTGCGGCCCCGACTGTCAGAGGCATAGAGAATCTGGCTGCCTCATTTGGTGGCCCCAAGGCTTCTGAGCCTTCCAAGGGTCCCGGTGGGGCGTTTGGTTTGGCGTTGAAGGGGCTGGACCTTGGGCGTGGACTGATCGTGTCTTCCTTGAAGGAGGGCATCGACTTTGGTCAGGATGTGTTGGCTGGTCGTGTGGGGGATGGCGAGTGGTCGCCGTCGGAGTGGTGGTCGCAGGCCACCAACCATTACGGTTTCGGTGATCTCATTGAGGATGAACGGGACTGGGTTGGGGCGGGCCTGATTGTTTCGAGTCCGTTTACTGGTGGTCTGGGAGCGTTGCTGGGTGCCGGGGTGTTGGCGGACAACATTTGGGCTGACCGTGTTATCGGGTTTGTTGGCGACGTGGCCTTGGATCCTTTGATGTACATGGGTGGGTTTGGTGCGATAGCCCGTGGGATGAGCGCCACCAAGGTCACCCAGACTTTGGGTCAGTTTGCCCGCATGAGCGCCGACGACATGCTTGAGGCTGGGCTTATCAAGTCTGGTACTGCGGCAGCGGCTAAGCCGTTGCGGGAGGCGGCGTTGACGGCTGCGAACGCAGCATCGAAGGGTCGTTCTTTGAGTTCGGCGTCCCGGTCACTGTTGAAGACTGATGCCGGTAAGAAGGTGGCGAAGCATCTGGGGTTGGATCCGGGGTTTCGGATGCGTATGCCGGGGACGGGTCCGGCTGGCCGGTTGATGCGGCAGGACCGGTGGTTGGATGCTGCCGGGAAGTTGGTTGGGCGACCGGATTGGATTGCCAAGAGCCAGTACAAGAACTTGGCGCCGATGTACAAGAACATGTTCGACAAGGACGAGATGGTTGGTGCCATCGCAAAGTTTCGGGGTACACCTCTGCGTGGGGGCAGGAAACAGAAGATGGCCCTGATGGAAGAAATGACAACCAAGCACGGGGCGTCGTTCGCTGAGGCTGTGGGGATGGCTAGTCGTTCGGCTGTAGAGATTGCGATACCGGGGATGGTCGGCAAGGGTGCCCGGTTTGGGTTGGGCGCGAATCTCATATCGAAAGTCGCTGACTTTCCTATCCGTGGTGCGCACAGGTTGCCGGAGCGTCTACAGGAGAAGGTGTCTTTACAGTTCAACCCTAATCATAGTTTGCGGGCTATGGAGAAGTCGGATGATCCTTGGAGGAATGTCATTGCGGCTCATGCCCGTGACCGGCAACGGTATGCGCGTGGTATGGAGCGGAGCGCCATGAACAAGGTGGGTGAGGCTCAGGACGCTGCGATTATGCGGAGTGCGGGCGCGAAGGTTTCCGACGAGGATTTTCTTGACTTTGTTGAGATGCACAATGCTTTGGTGAAGGACGCCGATTTCGACTTGTTGGAGGCTGCGGCGGATGACACGTTTACGGGTGCTGCTCAGATAAACAGGCAGGGTCCGTGGTATGAGAATCTGCCGGATTCGGTGAAGGCGTTGAGCGATGAGGAGTACTATTTCTTGGCGTTGAAGGCTGAGGCGTATTCTGCTCAGACTTCTGCGATTCTGAGGGATACGTTTGGTGAGGTTCCGTTGGCGGGGGGCGCCAAGGTGTGGGCTGCGGAGATGCAGGTGGCGTTGTTGGAGGGGATGCCGTGGCGGAGTGCGCGGCGTTTGACGGAGAAGTCTCGTAGCCGTTTCATGCAGCCTCGCCATTTTGAGAAGGACGGTGTTACACCGCAGTACGACTTTGATTCCTATAAGCCGGGGGAAGGCAAGGTTGGTGGTTCCCAGATCAACACTATGTCGTGGGATGCTACGGGACGTATTACGCCTGCATCGTTGAAGAACCGGGCTATCGGGCAGGTGAATGAGCCGGTTCTGGTGTATAACGAGGCGGGTGCAACACCGGGGTCCATCATTGATTGGGTCAAGGATGGGGAGGTGCAGAGGTTTACCGGCACGGATGGTAGCGGGTTGGGTGGTCAGGTCAAGCGTATCTTGGCTGACCCCGCCAATCCGGAAGCCCCGTTTCTGGTGCAGCATCCTGACAGTGTGGGCCTGTCGGCGCGCCGTCAGATAGACGAGGTTTCGATGGGGGCGTTCGGGGAGGCGGCGTTTGAGGGCGAGTTCAGTGTCGTCGCTGATGCGTGGAAGAAGGGGATGGGGCGCGACATTCGGATGCACGAGTTTATGAGGCGCATGAAGGAGGAGTTCCCGCTTCAGCAGTTCGATGAGTACCTTGACGAGATCGAAAAGGCTTTTGGGGAATGGGAAAACATTTCCAAGTTTCAGGCGAATAAGACGACGCAGGCTGTCAAGAATGAAGCGATTGTTCGGGGGAAGCATGAGGTAGCGAACCGTCAACGGCAGCGGGCTGCCGCGCAGACGGAGGACCTGCGCAGGGTGCGGAACCCGGAGGTGGAGCGGGCGCAGGCAGAGGTAGACAGGATTGATGCGCTACAGGCTTCGTATGTTGAGGAGATCGCTGACCTTGAGGCGGCGGTGCGTGCCAACGGTTTAGAGTTAGACGAGTTGCAGAGGGTTTCCCGCAAGATGGGAACCAAGGCGTACAAGGAGATTCAGAAACGTAGCGACGAGTTGGTGTTGGCGAACAGTGAGGCGGCGGCACGGCTGGAGTTCATCAAGGACGCTGCCGCCAAGATCAAGGCTGTGCGCGAAGCCTATGTGAAGGTTCTGCGGAATGACGCCGACTTGTTTGCTGCTGAGGTTGCGGAACCGTTGGCCGCGGTTCGTAGTAGCGCCAAGGAGGCAACAGAACGGAAGGTCCAGTACGACGCTGACATGGTGACGTACCGGGAGGCTAGGGAAGCGTACGATGCTGCTGTGAAGCGGCTGGATGAACTGTCTGGTGGGCGTGGGGTTGCCGGGTTGGAGCGTGCTTTGGTTGCTGCTACGGAGGAGGCAGAGGGGGCGTTGGACGAGGCGGCGCGCAAGGCGTGGGTCGGGGGTGATCCCTTTGTGGATCAGGCTCAGCAGGATCTGGTTCGTTTGACCCGCACCGAGGCGCAGTTGGAGGCCGAGTTGGAGCGTCTGATCGGGCCGGAAGGGCGTGCCCGCTTTGACGATCCGTTGGATAGCGTGACGGAGGGCCGCTGGCGGATAGAGGGCACTGTTGGTGGGGAACTGGGCGCAGCACGCGCGACTGTAGAGGAGGCGATTCAGGCGACGGGGAGCGGCGCGACGCGCCGTACGGGTGTGGCTGCTGCCAACGCCGTGCTGGAGGCACACGGCAAGAAAGTGACGGCAGTAGCCGAGAGGTTGGGTGTTGCGCGGAAGAACCTTGATGATTTCAAGAGTACGCTGACCGCTGATGTGCGGTCGGATTTGGACCGCCTCAGTGCTTATGAGAAGGCCCGTGCGCGGGCTGAGGTTGCGTATCGGGAGGAGGGTGGTCCTCGTAGGATTTATGAGGGGTTGCCTGATGGGGCGAGGCTGAACGAACCTGCTGAGGATGTCTACACGGCTGGTGGGAAGCCGCTGTATGAGGTGTCTGAGGACTTTACGCAGACGGGGACTTCGCGTGGGCCGACTGGGCCGCAGGGTCCGCCTAAGCGGTTGACGGTGGGCGAAACCGCTGATTGGACGGAAGCCGACCGGAAAGCGTTTCTCAAGGGTGATAAAGGGAAGGGGATCCTGCCGGGTGTTATCGGTGGTGATGCCCGCAGGGGTGGTTTGATACCGGCATCCACGGTTTCCCATGTGGATCCGAAGTTTCAGCCGAAGGCCCGTTTGGGTAGTTGGGATGAGGCGCATCGTCGGGTTGAGCGGTTGACGGTTCAACTGGATGCGGTCAGGGCGGAGCGGAGAGCCGTTGGTGGCCCGAAGGGTGCTGAGGCGGTGCGTCGGGCTGAGATTCCGGCGAAGCGTGCTTCTTTGGAGGAGCGTATAGCGGCAGGCAAGGAAGAGTTCGTTGACCCGACAAGGCCCAGCATGGAGTGGAGGGCACGGGCGGAGGAGCGTATAGCGACAGGGAAAGCACGGATAGCGGAGTGGGATGCCGTGGACCCGTCTACGGTCGATACACCTCATTGGTTGCCAGCGGCTCGCCGTCGGGTGGCTGAGTTGGAGCAGCAAATCGAGATGGCTGCAAAGGCGGAGGCCGAAGGTATCTATGTGCCGAGACTGGGGGTAGAGCGTGCTGCTGTGCAGCGTCGGGTGGCCGAGTTGGAACAGCAACTGCTGTCCCCTGAACTGGAACTGAAGCCCACCTATGTTGAACTTGCTGAAGCCGAGAAGGCGCTGAAGGGCGAGTTGAAGGCCGCTACGGCGGTTGTGAAGGCTCAGGAGGGGCTTGCGGAGTGGGCGTTCAGGGGTTCTCTGGACGTTCCGGGGTTTGAGAGTGTGCGTAGGACCCGTGAACCTTCTAGGGGAGCAAAAGGACAGCCTGTTGCCTATCCCGTACCGGAGACACGAATCAAACTGACGGCGCAGGAACGGAAGAAACTGCGGGGGCTGGAGAAAGCAGTAAGGAAGGAAGTGGCTGCCGCTAGGGCGTTGGAGGACCCCGACTATGTGGCCGGTCTTGACGCCGCTACTGCTGTGGTCAAGGCGGGTAGGGCGGCTTCCGACAGCCTGCACGGGGCGCAGCGTACCGCCGCTAGGTTGGAGGACGCCAGTAGGCGTCAGGCTGGTGCTGTGACCCTTGCCGATAGGGCGTGGAGGGACGCTGAGCGGGCTGGGCCGTTGGTGGAGTTGGGCGGCGCAACGTACGCGGGTGGCGGCGTGCCAGTGCCCGGTCAGAGATGGCCGGAGCCTTTCAAGGCTTTGTCGGGTGGCCGATCCACCGGCAGGTTGATAGCAACCAACCCCAACGATCCCGACATCGGCATCGTTGCGTTGGGACGCACGGATCCCAGCGTGCCCCTGAAAGACGTTGAGGGAACCGTCCACTTGGCTAGGCGAGAGGGCGACCAGTGGGTGCTGCAACCTTGGAAAATCCCAACCAGAGCAAAGTTGAGGGAGCGCGGATGGCAGTTCGCTGACGATGCCCCGCCCAAGGGCACGTTGGGGAAGGACGACCCGTTGACGCTGCGTCTGGAACAGGCTCAGACTGATCTTCGGGGCGCTGTTGTAGCAGCGGATGAGGCTGCGGATGCGTTGGGTAACGCGATAGAAACCTTGGGTCGTCCGTACGTTGAGTCTGGGGTACCAACGTACCCGTTGACACCTGTTGCTGCCACGCATCCGATTGTGCCAGAGGGGGCACGGATTCGCAAACTTCAAGCACAGGGTGGGGAGGTCGGCACAGAGGCTCACCATAGGTTGGAAAAAGTGTTGGCGACGGCCAGACGGTACACGCACGAGGAGGCTCAGCAACTAACGGACTTGCAGAGGGTTGCTGACGACACGGCAACGGAAGCAACGAGGCTGGAGAGCGAGTTCTCCAAGATACGGTTCCGTGTTCAGGAGGCTGGCGGTTTGCGACCGGAAGCGCGGGCAGCGTGGGCGGCTAGAGAAGCCGAGCAGGCTGGGGTGGCAGCGGCGGAAGGCCGCTCGTTGGCCGGGGTGGCTGAACCGCAGCGACCGGCAGCGGTAGAGGGATGGTATTCCAGCCGGAAACAGATTGATGAGGTGTTCGGGGCGGATACGGCACGGTTGAATGAGGCTGTTGCGGAACTTGAAGAGATGCTTACTGATGCGAGTTTGACGGCTGTCGGTATAGCGAAGAGTTCTCCCGAGGTGAAGGCCATGAAGTCGCTTATCCGCTTGTTGAAGGGCGGTGAGCGGCGTGGGGCGGAGTTCTATGAGGTGGCTGGGACCCGGGTGATGCGGGAAGCGGGACGGCACCCGGAAGACGTGGAGGAAGCAAGGCGGTTGCGTGCGCTTGCGAAGGAGCAGCGCGACAAGGCGGAGAACATTGTCTCTGAGGTTCAGCGCAAAAGGACGCTTGCTTCTGCCGCTAAGAAGGAGAAGCGGGCCGACGAGTTGATGAAACACTCACGGCGGATACGTACTTCTGATCCGTTGGAACGCGCTGAGGACTGGGTGCGGAACTATGAGATTCTGGTGGAGGCGGAGCGGGTTGTCGGGCATGACAGATTTGTTGCTGCTACAAAGGGGGTTACGGCGGCGATGGAGGGCCGTTCGGGTGTAGCGGCGTTCAACGAGGCTTACGAGAAGGTCATCCGGCGGTTGGGGCTTGAGGATTGGGCTACGTCGGGGACGTTCAGGGATCCGCGTCAGGGTGATACGGCGTTGTCGCGGGGGGCTGTTCGGGATGTTGTGGTTGGCGGGCAGGGTGAACAGCGCACGTTGACGATTGGTGGGAAGCAGCAGACGGTTGATGAGGTTGTGGCCCGGTTGGAGTTCGGCAAGGAGTTGGAGGCGGCGCACACGACGGCCACAAAGAATCTGACTGACGCTCAGGCGGAGGTGGTGCGGGTCACGAAGTACGGGAACGATGAGGCGCAGAAGGCCAAGAACAACATAGAGGACATTGCGTGGTTGGAGAAGGAGGCGTCTGACAGGGAGTTGAGGGAGTGGGCGCATTTCCTTGAGACTGCGGGTGATGAAGAGATGGCCGAGTTCCGGCGTTTGATGGAGGGGATTGCGCCGGGAGCAGAGGGAGTTGTTCCGGCCATGCGGACGGCGCGTGCTGGGGCGGCACGACCCAACAGGATAGAGCAGGCGTTCAAGGACGTAATGAACGAGGTTCAGGGGCGTGCCACCGGGCTGGACCGTCCGGGCGTCGTCCCCGACAAGTCCGTGAGGGAAGGGATCTTTGCGCTCAACGCCGGGGAGCGGAAGACCGCTCAGGTTGCTCTCAAGGATGCCGTCTCCAAGTCACAGTGGGGTCCGTGGACGCTGATGTCTGGTGACGCAGCGTTGGACAAGGACATGTTGGAGATCATCAACGCGTTCGCCAAGATAAACGACCACGAGGAATGGGGACTCTTGTGGAAGGGGTGGAACAAGGTTCAGACATACCTGAAGTCGGCAATGATCGCTACACCCGGGTTCGTTCAGCGCAACATCTTCGGTGCGTTCTTCAACGCATGGCTGGATGGGGTCAACCTGAACGAGATTGTTTCATCCACGGCGATGACGTTCCGCATTGCGCGGGAGGCGAGGGATAAGAACATTTCGTTCCTGCGGGCAGCCCGTGGCCTTGCCAAGAGTGCCGATGACGCCGATCTGCGTAGTTACGTGGAGTTGTTGGAGGCTGGGGTGCGTGGCGGCGGTCAGGCGGTGTCTGCTGTGGAACTGGGGATTGGTTTGAGGAACGCCCGCAGCATGGAGTTGCTGGTGGGTCGCCGTTCTGGTGGAGGCAAGCAGTACTCGGTGTCGTTGAAGCCGTGGTCGCCACGGTTCGCACCGTATCAGTCTGTGCGTACGGTGAACAGTTGGGTGGAGGACGTTGTACGGCTGGGTGTGGGGATGGACACGTTGCGGTACGGCGGCTCTGTGGATGATGCGCTTGCACGCATCGCCAAGTCGCAGTTCGACTATGACGAGTTGACACAGTTTGAGCGCAAGTGGATGAAGTCTATCTTCCCGTTCTATACGTGGACACGGAAGAACGTGCCGTACCAGTTGCAGCAGATCATGAAGCACCCGGACAAGTACAACAAGTTGTTGTCTGCGAAGCGGAACCTTGAGTTGGGAACTGAAAGCGAAGGGGTTGTGCCGGACTATTTCTTGGAGCCGTTCGGGGTGCGCCTGCCATTTGCTGCCAAGGGCGGCACTGTCTACACGGCGCCCGACATTCCGTTCCAAGACTTGGGGCGGTACGACCCGTTCCAGCGGGGCGGCTGGAAGAAGGCGGCAACGACCCTGTTGTCCAGCGCCTCACCGATCCTGAAGGCACCGTTGGAGGTGGCGTTCGGGAAGCAGGTGTTCAACGGGATCCCGTTCAGCGGGCGCTACCAGAAGGCCCCTGTTGCCATCTCTGGTGTGCCGTTCGTGATGGATGCGTTGTCATTGGCTGGGGTCGCTGTGCGCTCCCCGAGCGGCGAATGGAAGATGCGTGACCATCACATCTACCTGATAACGAACGCTTTGCCGACTCTTGGGCTGGTGCGGCGCCTCCTGCCGAATGAACCCAAGTACCAGCGAAACTTCACCCGCTCTTTGTTAAGCACCATGTTCGGTATGTCTGCTAACTTTAATACACCGGAGGTTCAGTCGAACTGGCTGACAAGCCAGAGATACGACCGGCTGGCCCAACGCAGCGACCGCATGGACATCATCAGCAGAACACGGTGACGGGACACTAAGGCTTATGAGTATGAAGTACGTTTCTCGCTACCAGTGGGGAGCCACCCCGCCCCCGGGCGGCAAGGGCTTCCACCGGATCAGCCACGGGCGCGTCGAAGGCGTCGTTGTGCATCACTCTGGTGTAGAGAACGGCCCCAGAGGCACCGGTGCCGTCCACGCCTTTGAGCGTCACCATCTCTCCAAGGGGTGGGATGGGATCGCATACAACTGGTTGGTGGATGAAACGGGAACGATCTTTGAGGGTAGAGGCTGGGAAGCCCGCGGTGCGGCAACCAACGGTTGGAACGCCAAGTCCATGTCCATCTGCTATACGGGGTGGGGGTACCAGCAGCCTCATGCGAATGTTCTTGAGTCGATCCAGACGGTAATCGCTGAGGCTGAGAAGTGGTTTGGCCGCGGGTTGTGGGTTGAAACGCATCGCCGCAAGGGCACCACTACGTGTCCCGGGGATTGGTTGGGGGACTGGGTTGAGAGCGGTATGGCTGCCCCGAAGGAACCATCAATGGTTGATTGGGATGCCATCATCCTGTACTTCAGGGATCTGCGGGCGCAGGTTGAAGGCAAGCCGTTGAAGCGTGGCGCCCGCGGGTTGCCGGTCAGGCTGGTGCAGTCACGGTTGAACGACCGCGGCTTTGATGCCGGTGTCGTTGACGGGATCTTCGGTAAACGCACTAGGTCAGCGGTCAAGCAGTTTCAGGAATCGCAGGGGTTTCTGAAAGTCAACGGGGTGGTGGACGGTAACACGTTCGGTGCCTTGTTCTTACAGTGAGGAACAGATAATGCCAAAGGGTAAAGGGTACGGTTCGTTCGAGGACACATTTGGCTCTCAGGACGATCAGCCGTACGACTCAACGTCGTCATTCAACATGTGGGACATGTCCCAGAAGGCGAAGAAGGCTGCCGCGTATCTGCGTGGCACTAATCTGGGGAATGCCGCTTTTGGTGGCCGTCCCTTCGGAAAGTAGGTCACGATGAGGGATGGTTCGACACCCAAGAAGGTGCAGGCCGGTCAGGTTCTGGTCACCAGTGTCAAGCGGGGCAGCGGTATCGGTCATGTCGGTTCGCCGTCGAAGAGCGGTGCCCGCAAGGCGCTGCGTGATTGAGGTGGGGCCGAAGAAGCCGCGTCGGCCCGGGTACTAGCCGTGCCGTTGAAGCGCGGTAAGAGCCAGAACGCCATTGCACGAAACATTGGCACTCTGATCGGTGAGGGTTATCCTCGGGATCAGGCCGCTGCCATTGCCTACGACTACTCCAGACGATCTAACAAGGGGAAGAAGAAGTGAGCAACATGATTGAACGGGCTGCGTGGACTTTCGCGCAGGCTTTTTTGGCGGTGTTTGTCATCAGCGATTTGGCTTCGGCCAAGACGGCGGTCGTCGCGGCGGTTGCTGCGACGCTCAGCGTTGTGAAGACGTACGCACAGGAGAAGGTAGCCGGGTAACGTGGAGGACCTAGAGGCGGCATGGGCACAGTTCAGCACGGAACACGCGTACGTAGAGGAAGAAATCTACGCTGAACTTCAGGAGTCAGCCCATCTGTTCGACACCCACGATGGCATTCACGCCAAGTGGTCACCGGATGGGCTGCTGGGGATGCTGCTGGTGTTCGACCCCGAAGAGGCCGAACATTTGTTGGCGGCGTTCTACGCTGGCATGGACGGGGTGGACGATGCGCAGCAGGCGTTTGCCGTGTGGACCGGTTCACTCATGGGGATGCTCCGCCAATGCTTGGAAGGCACGGAGTCCTAGTCCTTCTCTGAGCCATTGGACCACGGCGGGCGATTCCGCTAGGGTCGCCATCAACTGTCTCCTGATGTAGTCGCGTCTGCGCGCCAGCGACGTTTTGGGTATGCCCAGTACACGTCCTGCTGTTCTCAATGACAGTTGTTCGATGAACAGGGCGTTGAAGATCCATTCGTCTTCGTCGTCCAGCCCGGCTACTGCGTCACCTACCGCTTCCTTTAGGGCTATTGTTTCCAGCAGGGATGGGGCGGGTGCGTCCTCGTGGGGGGCCAACCGCATTATTGCTTCGGTTTCTGTCAGCGGGCGTGACCCCGATAGGGCGCGTTCTCTGTCGCTGCCAGATATGCTTCTGAACCAGTTGGTTGGGTCGGTGGGGTATTCTCGCCGTGTTGCCACACATCAGAGTATACCTTACTGGGGTAGCGGTGAGAGGTTCTCCGGGTTGCTTTCGTCTAGGTGCAGGTCGCTGATTGGCAGGTTGTAACAGTCGATGGTGGGGGTCCACCCGTTGGATGGGTCTTCCCATACCCCTGCTTCCATGAACGTGGCTTGGTTGAGGAAGTCTTTCTTGGGTATGGATCCCAGATACCATGCTTCGGTGCAGTCTTTGAGTACCCGCATGAAGGCGTAGTAGTCGCAGTTCTGGTTGGTTCCGATGGATGCCACTGAGCATTCGTAGTGCGGCATGGGTGGTGATGTGACGCATTTGCTTTTGACATCGACGGTGCGGCTGTCTGGCATTTCGACATCCCAGTCGTACGTGTTGTTCTGGTTGGCCCCGGTGAGGTGGGCAAACACCAGTTCGCCTATGAACCCGTAGACGTTGCCGTCGCCTTGCCGTATGGAGTTGTTCAACTTGCCCATTTCGTCGGCCATCTGTTCGGCGTCCCGTTTCATGGTGGGGGGAACGACGTAGTGGATCATGGTTCCTGACGGTCCACCTTGGATGCGTGGATGCGCACCACCTGACTGTCGTCATCCCAAGCCACTTCGTTCAACGCGTCCAACGTCAGTTTGACGTAGTTGTCCAAGTCGCCTCGTAGCGTCTTTGCGTTGTGTGGTGACGAGGTGACGTGCAGGATGGTGGCGTCGGGTGAGTAGACGACTGATACTTCGATTGAGCCGGAGATTTTTTCGCCTACTTGGTCTTTCCATGCCTGCGCAACGTAGTCTTCTTCTTGGAGGGTGCTGGCTGGGGTGAATACTTTGCCGCCTTTGGTGTGCCGGGGTCGGGCTTTCACCTTGGGTCGGCGTTCTACGACGACGGTGTATGTGTCGGTCACTGTTGATGCACGTCCTTGTATGCGTTGTCTAGGAGTTGTTCGAGTTGGTCTGTGCAGTCTTGGCGGTTAGCGAACTTGCGTCCCCATTCGATGTCGGCTCCTCGTAGTTCTCGTAGCATAGTTTGTCGGCTGTATCCTTGGCGTGTCATTGCGCAGGCGAGTTTCCACATGGCGATGGAGCGGTCCCCTGTTGGTTTGTGCGGTGAGGGTTCGGGACCGAGGCGCCGTATGAAGGCCGCTAAGCCCTCCAGAGGGCCTGTGGTGGGGGTAGTACCCGTGTCGGCCCTGCGGGGGCGCTCAGGGGGCCTCCACAGGGCTGTGACGGCCTCCCAGTCGGCAGGGGTGGTGCGGGATTCCATTGCTTCGGGTACGAACTGGGTTACAGGCACGATGCTGATGGTTGCTTCGGGGTTTGTTACCTCGTTGTAACCGCCCCGCTGTCGCAGGTGCCCGTACGGGAGGCGAACCCCGTTCCCCCATCCACGTCCACTCAGTTCAACCTGTTTAGGATTTACTTCGGTGGTGGGGGCATCAACAAGATCGCACACGGCAAGCAACCCACGTCGCGCTGCTACAGCCGGGACCGCATCGGTGAAGAACACCCACAGGTGGAACCCTTTGGACCGTGACCGTTCCACCCATCCGGTGACACCCAGTTGTTCCAGCGCCGTTCGCACGTTGCGTGCGTGGATCATGGATTCCTGCGGCCCCGTGTCCCAGTCCACGCACCCCCAGTACACGTTGAACTGCTCGTCGTGCAGCACCAGCGGGTACACCCCCACGGATGGGCCTGCCCACAGGTGGTCGTACGCTATGGACAGCCAGTCCTTGCCGTCTGCTGGTTGGAACCCACCGGAGTCTGTTGTCCACGGTCGGAACTCGCCGTCGGTGTCCAACGCCACCTTGCCGCCGCGAAACAGTACGGCAAAGTTGTTGGCTATCTCATCTTTGTCCACCGGGAATCAACTCCTCCCAGTACGGATGTATCTGCCCGCACGCCGGATCCAGATAGTACGTCTGGTCCACCATCCGTGCCGTGCGCTTGTTCTTGCACACGTTCAGATTGATGCTGTTCTCGTGGTACCGTTTCTCCCAGTCAGACAGGGTTTGACGGTCCTTCTTCCGGTACACCTCAATGACGAAGATTGCTTCCTGTTCGCCACCGTACCGGCCAGCGTAGATACCGGCAGAGTACCCGGGGGAAGAGGCGCCACGCCCAGCCTGATGCACCAGCCCGATGGGTACCCGCTGCGTCTTCGCCCAACGCTTCACCGCCTGAGCCTTGGAGGTCACACCGGTGGCGTCAGATTCCCCACCGGGTAGCAGTTCCAGATAGTCGATCATGCAGAACGACGGGTTGCATCCCCACCACTCCCGCACCTCGTCCATTGTCTCAGCCATCATGTCCAACGTGAGAGACTCGTCCACGATGGCGATGCGAGACATCTCATTCTTGGCGGTGTCACGCATGGCCTGCAACGTGGCCTCATCGCCCGCCTTGATTGATTCCTCTACATCGGTGGAGGACCGCCCTTGCAGCAGGCAGAACACTTTCATCGCCACAAGTTCACGCGGCTCATCCATGGAGAAGATCACGACGTGGGCTTCGGGGTCGTTCACCAGATTGGTGACCATGCTGTTCAACAGCATCTGAGACTTGCCGGTGTGGGATCGCCCCACCACCATCAATACTTCGCCCTTGCCGATACCGCGGGTGGCGAGGTCCACCTCAGGGAACCCCAGATACCACCGTTCCGATGGGTTACGGATGAACCCGATGAGTTCATCTACGACTGTGGTGGTCAGCGACCACCTGTTTGGTTGCGGAGGGTGGCCTGCCGCCCCACCGTCGCCCTGCTGGGCGGCGGCGAGGCGGGCAGCGACCTCATCCTTTGGGATGATGGTCGCCACGGTCAGGCCCTGATCTGTGCCCCGATAGACGCCAGATCGGCAGCAGTCTTACCCGTGAACGGGCACACGAACCAGCCGGGTACCAGACACGACCCGTCCTGCTTCGTCAACCACAGCCCCTTGCCGTCGGACCGGCGCTTGTAGTCCGGCCCCTTCTTGTTGAAGTTGGAGTTCGGGTCCATCTTCTTGGACCAGTTCGGGTCCCACCAGTCTGACTGGTGATCCATCAGGTTACGCCAGACATCCTCAAGGCTTCCGCCTCCGCCACCGGCAGGAGCCGGGGGTGCAGCCGGGGCCGGGGCCACGGCTGGGGGTCCACTCGCACTAGCCCCGGGAATGCTTTTTTCAAGCATCGCCACGGTGCCGTCCTCCGCAATCTCGTAGCCGACACCCAACGCCTCGTAGTTGGATAGTTCCAGCACCGATCCCCATCGGGTAATCAGGTCTGCAACCTCCTCCTCTGACGTGCCGTCGTCCACACTGATGGTCACCGAACAGGACGCTTCAGCGGGTTCGTAACTCCCCGTCTGAATGACCTGCCTACGGAATACCGTAATGCTGTTTTCTGCTTTCTTTGCTGTTGCTGCAACCATGGGTCTACCTTTCTATAGTTGGTTCCATGGATCTGGTCCCGCAAACCTACCGCGGCACGTAGCCCACGCCCCGCACCATTTGGGGGCGCAATGCCAGCCCGTCATGTTGAGGGGCCACACCGGTAGGTCGGCGTTTATGAGTGTACCCGCAGAGCGAGCCAGCGCAACCAGACTGGCCCACTCCGCAGGTCCGAAATCTACAAGAGTTGAATGCACCGTTCCCTTCACGAGATGCACGAACTGGAATCCCAACGGTTCGCTCAGACCGTTGTCGGCCTGTGACGCTACCGCCCAAGTGTACGCTGCGGCCTGCACCGACCAACGCTTCTTCTCCCACTCGGAGGATGGCTTACGCCCCGGGTTCTTCCAGTCAATGATTGGTTGCGGAAACTCCTGCACACAGTCAATCGTTCCCTTGAGCCATATCTCCGGCTTGTGATCCACCACGAGTGGCAACTCAAACGTCCACTCCACCGCCGTGGGGCGCACGTTGGGTCGCACCTCGTCCCACCACACGCCAGCGTTGGCCTTGATGATTTCTACCGGCTCGTCCTCCTTGTGGTTCCAGCGAACGATCTCGTCCCGGTGGTCATCCCAGAACTTCGTCGCCATGGAAACGGTCTTGGCCCTCGTTAGAGGTTTCCCGGTTTCCATGACTTCGGTCAAACATTGTTCGATGCCGTAGTGGACGGCGGTCCCCAGCATGGTGGAGGTGGACTGGGTGTCTTGGCTTATCCCAAGCATTGACTGGCGTGCCCTTTCGGGGCACATTGCCAGTTCTCCCAGCCATGATTGGCGTAGAACGATTCGGTCGTCGGTTGGTTGCATGATTCAATCCTAGCAGGTCGGTGGTCGTGGGTGGTGGATGCCCCCATGGCATGGCATGGCATGTACTAGCCTAAATACACCATGCCATGCCATGGGCTGCTACAGCCGGGTCAGGCGTCGGCGGGCTCCTCGCTGTCGCGGGGCTTGAACTGAATCACTTCGCCGCCCGGATCCTCAACTGGTTCTTCGTCGGATTGCGGGGCGTTTTCTTCAGAAACTTTGCCGCCTAAAGACTCCCAAATGAAACCCATTCTTGTCATAAACTGGGTGCCAACTTCGGACAAAGTATGTGAGAAATCACCGATTTCGACGGTGAGATGTTTGAGCATCCCGAACATGCCTTGAACGGCAACCCTCAGTTCGGCTATCTCTACCTGTAGTTCTTCGTTGCTTGCCATGTATCTCCTCTCAGTGTGTGTGGGGCCGGGGCGAAAGGAGGGGACCCCGACCCCACACGACCTGTGTCAGATCCGTTCTACAGAGACTGTAGAGCCAGATCGTCACCGACTGTCCGCAACGCAATCTTCACGCCATGCCGCCGTGCAGCAGCGTAAGCGCAAGACTTCATGCTGACAGTCTCGGCATCATAGTCGATGCCACTTTCCAGTAGCCGCGCCTGACCGTCAAACCAGTCAGCCCACGGGTACTGCTCCGCCTTTCCCTTGCGGATCTGCGGGGGTAGTGCTTCCAGTATCTTAGCCATTCTCATTTTCTCCTTGGTTGGTTACTCCGCCCCTTCGGGGGACGGTCTGTGCCCTTTGGGCAAAGATCTCTTCGGCTTGTCCGATTGTATCACAGTAGTCGCCGCGCTCACACCGAAACGATACCCCGTCATCTGAGGCCATGTTCCAAACGACGTATGGGTGGCTCCATCTTGGACCTGACAGGTGGGCCAGTACCCGTCCAATGAACGGTCGTAGCCCATCACCGTAGCCTTCGGCAACATGCCATACAAGGGGCACCGCCCCACTAGCCTGTAGGCTTATCATTTGCATCCTCTTTCTCCTTTGCCCACTCCTCGCGCAGCCGTTTCGCTTCGGCGTCACGATGAGCGAGCAGTTGTTTGCGTGTGATGGTCTGTTCAGGACCGGTCGGCGTGATGCTCACTCTTCCACCTCGTCTTCCGGTGCCTGTTCATCCGGCCAACACTTGGGGCACAGATAGTGCCCGTTGCGATAACCCATGATTGCCTCACGTTGCTCCCGATTGTGTAGAGGAAACAACTCTTGGACCAGTTCACGCCTGTCAAGAAACTCTTGCAGTTTGTCCTCGTCTACATCGGTTCGGGTTATCCGTGGACAACCACGACACTGGGTCCGTATCGTGATGATACTCATGGTGCGTTCGCCTTCAGTATCCAAACGTACGCTTCTTCTTCGGGGACGATCTGATCGTTGTACCCCCAGCACGAGTTGCCGCTCGTGTCCACCCCGTCAAAGCCGGGGCGCCCATTCTTGACAACCTCATGCACAGCGGTGACCTCTACCGCACGCCTCATACCTGAGAACGTGCAGTAGACGATCATCTCTCCCACTCGGGGAGTATCAGCCATATCGCACCTTTGCTCGCAGGACCTCTAGTTCGTTGATCGTTTCAACCAACAACTCCATAGATGCTTCCAGTTCCCTGATGGATTCATCCATCGTCTGCGTGGTTGCCCTTGTCGGGGCGGTCCGGGGCCTGCGCACCCCAGTCTGCGCCTTCGACATCTTTCGATGCTTGGCTTCAGGCAGGTCAGCCCACCACACCTGCATCGCGCCCGGGTCGAACACCTGCTGGTGTCGCCTTCTAGGCAGGGCCAGTACCGCTATTGGTTCGGGGAATGGGTGGTCCGTTTCGGAACCCCACACCTTGGTCCAATAGGACACGGTGCCTACGCTCACGCCGAATGCCTCGGCTATCTCTCCTCGGGTCCATACATACATGGAACATTCTCCTTTTCTTGTTTGGTTTAGACCGTCAGCAGGGCCATTGCACGCTCTGCCAACGGGGTCTTGTTGTCAATGGCCTTCTCCATCGCCTTCATCGGATCATACGATCCGCCTCGGGCACGCCCATTGATCCTGTGCTGCTCAGCGCCCTGAACGGCATTGTATGCCATCCAACGGTTACCGGCACCGAACTCAACGCGCTCCGCATTCCACGCCGTATTGCAGTACGAACGCCGATCATACACGTTGCTACGCTGACGATCAGTCAGATCGTCCGCAAGCGGCAGCACCTGCTCCGTCAACAGGTGGAACTGCGCATCCGTGTACTCCTGATCCTTGAGAACCCGGGCCATACTTGCCAAAGCCTCAGCCCTAGCAATCGACCCCTCAAGGATACGTACCCGCATCTCCAACAGGCTGTCATGGTTCTTGGTGTGCTTCACCTTCACCAGAGGCTTGCCAATCAACTGGTTCTGACAGAACAACCGTTCCGTCAGATCGTAGACCGACGTAGCCCACACCCCATTGTACGAGGTGATCCAACAGATCTGGGGTTGGATGACATCACCGTCCCCCAAGTCCACCGGTGCGACGAGTTCCTGCGTTACCGCAATCTTCTCCCCTACACCAAACACCGTGCAGGATGTGGTCTTCTGCGGGAACAGTTCCTCCGCCATGTCAGCGATGTAACGGTACCCCTCAGTCTCCGCATACTTATGCGAGTGCAGCCCCAACACGTCCATCGTGTCGGTGCGAATCACATACTTGTGTAGCGGAGTACCAGCGTTGGCGCCTTCCTGAACCCGGGGGGTGTGGACCCTCGCCCCGCCCCACGGCACGTCCAGTTCATACGCCGATGCGGGGTAAGCCACATCAAACAGGGCACCAGCCTCCTCCATGACAACATGGGCATCCAACGGATGCTCCACCTTGTCCTTGGTGAGAAAGTGGTGTCCCTCGTGTGTGTCAAATACTTCCATGCTCTTCTCCTTTGTTGTGTTTACTCTACTTGATTTCAGGCGGTGGGTGCAGCCAACTGCCGCTCCCGCACGCCGCTTGAGGCGTCGGCCAGAGCGTGACGGATCTCCGTGCGCACGATTTCACGCACCGCATCCTCCGACAAACCAGCGGTCTGCGGGTTGCCATCCCGATGCTCACCGACCTGCTCCAGCACGACATCCTTCAAGAAGTCGTTGACCGTCACAGCACCCTGAACCGCTGTCTCAAACAGACGGGCCAAACCGCACCCGTTACCGGGGCTGTAGTCTTCCAGCAGGTCTATTGCACCCTGAGTGAAGTCCACGTCAATGGCGCCGTTCTGGATCTCGTCACGCGCCGCCTCCCTGCCCTGCTCGTAGGCAACCTCGTTGACCTGATCCTCAATATCACGCCACACTTCGTCCGTGTCCACCTCTACAGTGAACTCCATTTCCGTTGACTCTACCGTTCCGTTGATTTCCATTATTACTGTTCCTCCTTGTTGTTATGACCGAAGTCTTCGGCCATCCTATCCAGTTCCACATCATCCTCACGGACAACGTGGACTTGAGCGAGCCTGCTGGCCCGCAACCTGTCCCGTGCTTCTCTGTAGAGAATCTCGGGGCATTTCGCTTGCCCTTCCGCACTCAGCGGTGAGGCAAGACACCATGTGCATTCCACACGCTCATCGTCGTGTGTTGCAGCGAAACTATGACCGTTCACTGTGCTTCACAGTCGTGTCCGTAGTAGAACTCCTGAGCGTCGGTTTCGTCCATCAGGTCAAACACCCGATGGCACTCCAAACACCGCTCGTTCGTGTTGGAGGGGTACCTCTGGCCTATGAATATCTCATTCATTCAACAACTCCTCCATGTCACGCAGGAAGTACCGCATCGACGGAGGATCAGCCTTCTTGACTCCCTCAATCTGGATGGCACACCATCCCGGCAACACCTCCCGCATTTGATCGTACGCCATGGCCGACGCGCTGGCGAGTTCGTCAGCCCATATCCGCATGACGAACTCACCCTTGACGTTGAGCCGAACCAGATACTCCCACTCGTCACGCATTGTTCTCCTCCATCGTCCGTTCCAAGATGAACTCAAACTCCGGCTTGTTCCACCGATCATCATGATCGCTGTTCAGCAAGTTCATGTGCTTGCCCGTGGTCGGCCCCCATTCGTTCTGACGCACAACCCACTTGTCCCACGTCGGGCGCATGACACCCACGCAAGTCTCGTAACTGAACGCCAACCACAACTCTCGCTCATCTCCACCGTTCAACGTCACAACCGTAAAGTTGGGACGATCCGTCGGGTGTTCAACCTTTGGTAGTTTCATTATGCCGACACCCCTTCGTACTCGTCCATCATTACGATGTAATGCTCACCGATCTCGCTCCAGTTGATGCGCCAGAACGAACCGATCTCACGCCGGAACACAAGTTCAGACTCATGCCCACCGTCGTCTTGGAACTCGTAGATCATCTCGTTGAAGGCGTCCTCCAACCAGTCACCCACCCGATGCTCCGTGAGGGGCCAAACCGGGTTGGAGGTGGTCACGTGGGCCCGCCGTGTGTTCACACACACCTCCACGAAATGCTCCTGTAGGTACTGGTCGTTAGACACGAGCAGATTCCATGCCCAAGTCTCACGGTTAGTCCAACCGTTGTACGTTTCATCTTTCATTTCATTTCCTCCCATTCCATCTCTTCTATTCCGAACGCCATCCCACGAAACTTGCCGTCATCCCCGTCCACCTGCTTAGAGAAATGCCGACAGCCCGTGAGCAACACGATCTGACCACTCTCATCTACACGATGTTCAAGAATCAGTATCAGCCGCTTCGTGAGTTCCACGTAGTCAACCGGGTCAGATACTTCAATCGTCGTAACCATCATCTCCTCCATCCACTATCAGTTGAGCAACATGCTCAATCATACGCTCTGCCACTTCCTCAATCTTCCTTTCCACACCCACAGGTGACATCTTGTAGAGTTCACTCAGTCTCATATCCCAAACCGCCCCTTCGGCCTGATCATGGGCGAAGTCCCATTCCTCTTCCTTCGCCAAATGGTCCAGCAACTGGCGGTCCTCCCACGCACCTAGTGCGCGATCAAACTCTGCATCACTCTGACTCATTACCTTCCTCCTCTTTTCGGTGGCCCTTACAGCCGTCAACAGCAAAGATGTACTTGCCGCACACCTCACATTTCGGATGCATCTCCTCCTCACTCATCGTACAAACCTACCTTACACATCCAACCATCCTTATCAAAGTCGGTCAGAAACTCTACACCAACCTCCTGTAGCATCGCAGCCACAGCCCCCAACACCCTCATACGGTGCCAGTTGATGGTGTAATCCAACGTCGTGTCCATACCCTGCCGCAGCGCAGACTCCTCCTCATCCACGACCATCTTGAACAACTCATCTGAGATGCGATCAAAGCATCTCGTCGTGTGCGCCGAATCAGACTTCATGCGCTACTCACATCGCCGGGCAGAATCGGCTCACCCCTACCGAACCCACGAATCTGATCCGGCGTCCACGTCGCCCCACCAGCGAACAGACGCGACGCCTCATCCGGGTGAAGACCCAACGCCTCCTCCGCAACATCAGAGACACTCCGGCCATACAGGTAACTGTCGTGCTTCTGCCTGCTGACAGACGACCACGACACCCGCGGGTGGTGCCCATCACATGACACACTGGTGTCAATGGTTGGGAACCACCCGGTCATCGCCGCAGCGTGCCCGGCAATACACATCGCCGTACCACACTCCTCCACCTTCGACCAGTTGTAGTCGTCAGTAGCCTCAGGACGGTACCCGTTCACATCCGCAAACGTCTCCCTGATGTTCTCGTCGGAATACCAGTTAGGCACGTACGACCCCCATGTTCCTTGGTTGTACTGTTCCGGCTGAAACTCCATGACATTGGCAATCTCAAAGAACAGGAACCGGTTCCTGCCCTTGGCATCAATCTCATCTGCTGTCCGTCGTTCTATTCCGTGACTCATTTGCTTCTCCTTTGGTTATGCCACCCGGTAAACGGGCAGCCCTTCGTGAAACTTGCACTCCAAACGCGCCTCATCAGGGACATCTCCAAGGATGTCCAGTATCTCAGGCGTCAGGATCACCGGCGACAACCACACATCCAACCATTCGGCACGCGTATCGCCCGGCGCCTGCGCCATCAACACCTCCCAACGCAACTCATTGTCATACTCCTGCTCAGGGGACAACGCCCTCATCTCATACAGGTCATGTATTGTCATTACCATTCCTTCCAGTCGTGCCACAGCATCCTCACCGCAGCGCCTAAACCCCACACCACGCCGGTGCAGAGAACCACCTGAACTACCCTAGTCCAGAACATTGCCATCATCCTCCTCGTCGTCGTCGTCAAACGCTGCCTGCAACAACCCATCCAGCACCTCCACGTTGTCCAAGTCGTAGCCCTCAGCCAGCGAATCGGCTTTCATCCGTTCCCAGACCGCATCCATCGAAGGGTTTTCGTAGAGGATCACCTCGCCATCAACCATCTTCATGCAAAGCATTACGCTTCCTCCTTCTTCTTCACCCGGACAACGCCATCGTCATCCGTGAAATAGTCCACACAAGTATGCGCCAACCCACACGGACCCGACCCATTGTTCGGGCAATCCGCAACCCGTGTAAACAACACCTGCTCCATCGCAGTAAAGCCACGCATCAGCCTTGCTCCTCCTCGAACTCCACTCGGCTCATCGGCATCATGTCGCACAGCGCCGTAGCCAACTCCTTCAGGTGCGGATACGGGCAGTCGCCGTGAAGCACATGCTCGTGGAGCAGGACTGCCAGCGAATCAACCTCCATGGCGGTGAGCCTGATCTGGATCATTGATCTTGACCATTCAGGCATCTTCTCAATCTTCTTCATTACTCACGCACCTCCCCACCCCAACGACCATCATCGCTGCGATCCAAAGGCTTATCGCCCAACGTCACCGCAGGAGGCTGAAACTCCTCCTGCTGATACACGTAGAACGTGTCCTTGTCCACACTCTTCCACTTCACTTTACTTGGCATAGCATCTCTCCTTTGCTGTTGAACAAAATGTGCGGCGCACACTTCGGCATCACATCCCAAACGTGGCCTCCTCATACCGGGCCAACGCCTCCGCCATCTCCTGCACCTCCTTACGCGGATTCGTCACCCGCACAGGAAACACAGGGCCACGCACCCGCGTAGACTCGCTACGCCACCGCGCCACCACCCTCTTGCTGCGTGGCACCAACACCGGCACACCACGCATATGCGAGTCCGTCATCCCGTACAGGTACGGATCACTTTCCGACCCATCCTCCCGGGTCCAAGTTACGAGTTCCTCCGCCATGTCACCACCTCGCAGTCATCACACAGGAACCGGAACGACGAAACCATCATCGCCCCGGCACCCACCTGAAACCCGGTGGGTACGACCTCCCTCGTCTTGCCGCTACAGCACCGGCACATCACCGGACTGTAGACGACGGGCTCGGGTGTGAACACCGGTATGCAAGGACGACCCTGCGTGCAGTCGTCACACCCGCACCTCCTCTGTTGTACTCGTGTCACTTGCCCATCTCCTTTCATATTTGTGCGGCGCACATATTGCCAGACCATCCGGCTGCTCCGCCGCCCCCGGTCCATCCGGGGAATCACTGCTAACGCAGTGAGTCTAGTTGAAGAATCCACGCTTGTCAAGCACTTTCAGTCATCACACACTCACTTTCAGGTCACCTTTTTTCACCGTCCACGCAGACAAATCCCCCCATCCGACAGGCGAGCAGAAAGTGTGCCGCGCACATTTCCGCAACCCATCCCCATTTACAATACGGGCGCACACAGGCACACCAAAAATGGGCACCCCCAAACACACCAGAAAACCGTACACCTTCTACTAGGGCACACACAGGCCACCCACAACGAAACACCCCCACACTGGTGTATTCTTACTACATGGCCACGGGAACCCCCGGGGTCCAAGACAGCGGCGCACGAAAATGTGCGGCGCACAAAAACAGAAAGGGGTGAGGGCAATGTCCCCCACCAAGACCAAGGCAGCCGCAGCGTTCAAGCGGACTGTCGCCTCACTGACTGCCACGCTGGTGGTCTTGAACAAGGCCCGGGAAACCGTGGTCACCAAGGTGGCAGCCATACCGTGGCACGCCGCCCTGATAGTGGCCACGGGCTGCACCACGGGTGACATCGTGGCGGACGCCGTCAACCGGGTCACCGGCGAGGCGCTGACACGGCCACGGATCAAGTTGGCGAACGGTAAGCCCGTCGCCAGTCTGTTCCCGGGCCTAGACAGCCAGACAGACTTCAACGCTGGTGGTCTAGTCGGGGCCTGTGGCATCCGTGCCAATCACAAGGCAGCCAAGGCAGCCAAGACAGCGGACGACTGGCAGACAGTCGCCGCCTCATACGGGCTGACCAAGGCTGACGACTGCCAGACAGCCGCACCCGCCATGCGGGCGTGGTTCGTCACCACAGCCGTACGAGGCGGGTTCCAGCACAACGTGACCACGCTCCGTGCGGCGGTAGGCGAGGCGCTGACAGCCAAGGCTGACGACGACGCTGACAAGGCAGCGGGCAAGGCAGCGGACGACGCCGCCAAGACCGCCGCCAAGGCAGCCGCCGACAAGGCAGCCGCCGCCGACAAAAAGGTCAGCCCGTTCCAGCGACTGGCAGACAGCCTGACCCGTGCCAAGTACCGGGCAGCGATCATCCAGCACGTCCGGGATGACGAAACCGGTGCCCGGGTTATGCGCCACGAATACAGCGAGGCGCTGAACAAGGTTGACGCCGAACGGGCGACAGCCAAGGCAGCCGCCGAGCGACTGGCAGCCAAGACCGAGGCAGCCAAGGCAGCCAAGGCAGCCAAGGCAGCCAAGACCAAGGCAGCCGCCTAGCAAGTCTCCCCCACCTAGCCCCCGGGCCGGGTGGGGGATTCTTGTGCCCATACACATGACGACACCACGCCACCACGCCTATCAATCCATGGTGGCGGTCCGGTCCCGGCCTGCCCCGGGTGTAGGCGTGGCGTCACCAAGTTTCCTCCCCACCCGGCCCAAGGCTAGGCCCGGGCATGGGGGGGGCCGGGGGGCATCGGCCAATGTATGTGTAGATATGGAGGGCCGGTGCGGGGTGTCCGCCGTGTGTGCTTGGCTGGACTGTAGGAGCCTATGGCTTGGCATGGCATGGCATGGTGTCCCTCCCCCCATGTATAAGGGCGGGTTGTCCCACCATTTCCCCTGTTCGTAACATGATTGTAACATGTGGGACAGGTTGCCCCTACAGGTGGACGACTCTGCACGGAGGTGCATGTGCCTACAAACGGTGGCGGCAACGGCTGGACATGGGACGAAGAGACAGGCGAGCGGGTTATGCCACCGATGTGGCAGAACCTGCTTGAATGGTTCCTAAAGGGTCCCGATAGGGATCCTAAGACTCAGAAGGAGTGGGCGGCTGAGCAGGGGTGTCATGAGGATTCTGTGCGGCGGATCAAGCGTGATGTGCGGTTTGCTAGGGAGTGGGATCGTCGTGCTGCTGAGTTGAATATTCATCCTGAGCGTACGCAGTCGGTGATTGATTCGTTGCATCAGCAGGCTGTGGGTGGTAGTGTTCAGGCTGCTTCGTTGTATTTGCAGTATGTGGAGAAGTTTACGCCGAAGCGGAAGGTTGTTGTGGATGAGCGTGAGGTTTCGGGGTTGTCTGATGGTGAGTTGGCTGATGAGTTGGAGGCTCAGGTGTTGCATTTGAGGGTGGTTGAGGACGTTGGCTAGGGTTCCGGGTGGTTTCGGGATCAATGATGTGAGGGGTGTTCGTTCTCGCCCGTCGCGTGCTGTGTCGTTGCGGGATGTGCGTGAGTTGCCGGTGCAGAAGGCGGGGGGTTTGGAGGAGTTTCTGTTTTGGTCGCGGGAGAACCCGCGTCCGTACGGTATGAGTGGTGAACCTCGTGATGTGTCTAAGTTGTCTGCGCGGGCGCGTGCTTGGGTTGAGTCGATGGGTTTCGATGTTGAGGATCTACATGAGCCTATGGCGGATGATTTAGAGGATTTGGCTGAGGCGGAGATTGATGAGCGGGATACGGAAGAGGTGTTCGATGAGCGTCAACAGGCGGGCATGGAACGCGACTACCAGCGAATCTTGGATGATCGGCAGCAGCAGGTTGATGACGTTGCGAATGTCGCAGCAGCATGGCAGGACGCTGAAAAGGACGCTTCGGTAGGTGACCCCGAGTGGGACGGCTTTCCTGTGGAGGAGTCCAGAAGGTTGTCCGAAGGGGCGCGCAGGCTTGTAGATCAGCCGGGCGGTTTTGCGCCGTCACCTCCGTTGAGTGGAATGTTGCCGGGTGCCCCACTCAGGAGTCCGCAGGGGCCGACGGTTATGTCCATGGAGGGTCAGCAGGCTTTGCCGGGGATGGAACCTCCGCCGCCGTGGGCGATGACTCCAGAACAAATCGCAATCGGGAAAGCAGGGGTGGAGGAGTCCCGGCGGCGTCTACAGCACGGTAACCCGCCTGAACCACCGAACCATCTGGACAATCTGGCGCAGCAGCGGGCGATTCGGGATGCGTTGTTTGCGATTGTTGCTGCTGGCGGTGGCGCTGCGGCGTTGGGTGGCTTTGGTGGCGGCGGGATGCTTCGCGGTATGGGTAGCGGCCTTGGGGCGTTCCGATGACTCTTCAGGCTGATCGTAGATGGCGTATGGTGTGGCGGCTCACCAAGGGTGCTGCCCGTCGTCGCCGGGAACGCGACTCGTTCTACCGGTATGGTACGATTCCTGACTGGTGGCGACAGTATGGTTGAACCAGATGGCGGTTTCGTTGTGGAGGCGCGCGAGGTGTATGATCCGTTTCAAGATGAGGAACCTTTGGAGTGCGGTTTGGAAGACCCGGAGGTTTGTGAGTCGTGTCAATGAGGTGGGGGATGTCGATAGCGGTGACTGCCCTGTTTCTGTTTGTTGCGTTCATGGTTTGGGGTTTGGGTCGGACGTTACAATCGTTGTTCGACTAGATGAGCCGTCTGACTGAACTTCAGCAGGAAGCCGAGTGGCGGCACTGTTGTGAGAGCGAATCGTACTTTCTGCGCAACTATTGGCATATCGCCCATCCTGCTCAGGGGAAGATTCTGTTCGATTTGCGTAACGCACAGTCGTCGGCGTTGCGGCACTGGGACGACAACCGGTACTCTCTGACCCTGAAGGCCCGCCAGATCGGGTGGACGACGCTTGTAGCAGCACACCAGTTCTGGTTGGCGTTCTTCAAGGACGATCAGAACATCATTGACCTGTCGCGTACGGAACGCGAGTCGGTATTGTTGTTGCGTAAGACAAAGTACGGGTTCAAGCACTTGCCGGACTGGTTGGTGGCTCGTGGCCCTGATTCGCTGATGGAGCATCAGCAAAGGATGGCGTTCAGTAATGGTTCTCAGATCACTTCTATGCCTTCGGCGTCGGATCCGGCCCGTGGCGAGTCTGCGTCGCTGGTCGTAGTTGATGAGTGGGCATTCTTACCAAACCCGGAGGAAGCATGGGCGTCCATTGAGCCGGTGGCCGATGTCGGAGGCCGAATCATTGGTCTTAGCACGGCAAATGGAAGCGGAAACTTCTTTCATGAACTATGGGTGGGGTCATCGACGGGCACGAACCGGTTTGCTCCAATGTTCTTTCCGTGGTCTGCTACAGAGGATCGGGATGAGTCGTGGTATCAGTCGAAGAAGGAGTCGATGCTTGCTTGGCAGTTGGCTCAGGAGTATCCGACTACGCCTGAAGAGGCGTTCATCAAGTCAGGTAACCCGGTTTTCGACTTGGATGTGTTGGAAGCGATGAATAGCACTGTCGAAGAGGGTCAGATGGGTTATTTGTGGGAACCGCACCCTCGTACGGTGGAATGGCGTAAAGATGCTCACAGTTTGGCGTGAACCGGTATCTAAACGCCCGTATTGTATCGGGGTTGATACCGCTGAGGGGCTGATTCACGGCGATTATTCGTGCGCACAGGTGTTGGATGTGCGTTCTGGGGAGCAGGTTGCGGTCTGGCATGGGCATATTCCGCCGGATACGTTGGCGCACGAGGTGTTTCGGCTCTCACTGTGGTACAATGATGCCTTGACGTGTGTGGAGTCAAACAACCATGGTTTGACGACTATCACCCAGTTGCGGCATCTGGGGCATCCGAACCTGTTTCGTAAACGGTCGTTGAATCAGGCAACAACGCGGGTGTCGCAGGAGTTTGGTTGGAAGACGACCCGTACGACGAAGCCGTTGTTGATTGACGATTTGGGGATGGCGTTGCGTTCCGACGAGTTGATTATCCACGACCGGTTCACTTTGGCCGAGTTGAGGACGTATACCCGCAATGAGCGGGGTTCGATGTCGGGTTCCCCGCATGATGACCGTGTAATGGCGTTGGCGTTGTCGAATGAGATGCGCCAGTACGCGTTTATGCCGGAGTTTGCGCAAAAAGTGGACGATTACTGGACTGTTGACTGGTGGGCGCGGCTTGCCGGAAAAACGGACGATGACGTGAATCCGTTCGTTATCGGCGCAAATAACGTCCGTGGGACAGTCTGATCTATCTCTTTAGAGACTATTTGGAGGTTTTATGTCAGCAGCAGGCAAGTTCGTTTCGCACACCAACGGTACCCGTACCGTGGATGGCGCTTCGGGCACGAACAACAAGATGGAGCGTGGTGGTTCTGTCGTCGCTAACCCGATTTGGGAACCTGCGACACCGAACTCACCCAAGCAGCGGTTCTCCGATCCGAAGTACGCCCAGTACACTGGCGCCTTTGGTGAGAACTCGCCACGGGAGACTCCTCTCAACCAGCACGGTATAACCGGCGACGTTGAGCCGGGTAAGCCACAGCCGGACCTGAAGGGTCACAACGCTGCGCCGCACACCAAGCGCCCGTAACTGTGGCGATCCTCCCCCGGGAGGCGACCTACGCAGAGTTCCGCGACTATACCGTGGGCCTGCGTGGGCCGTTGTCCTGCGCCGAGTTGGATGAGTTATGGGAACGTCGTCAGAAACTACTTGGCGTAAAGTTCGCAACTGGTCGGGGCTACCGATCCCAGTTGCCTCCCGAAGAGCAGCATCTGAGTCGGGAAGAACGCGGCCAAAAGGCGGAGCAGGAAGCGAAAGCGAACGGGCGGAACATTCAACGTCTGCCAGATAAGGCGTACTTCTAGTGGCTCGTAAGAATAAATCTGACCGGTTCGAGGACACCAAGCGTCGGATAGACGCCGCCACACGGTGGCGCGACGAAATGGGTTACGACAACCTGTGGCGTCGCATGACCGATCTGTACCGTGGGAAGCATTGGCCCCGTGGGAGTGTTACTCCCGAGGACATGATTACGGTCAATCTGGCTTTCAGCACGATCAACGTGATCGCCCCGTCTGTGTCGGTGAATCATCCCAAGATCGTGGTGACACCGAACTCAGAGGAAAATCAGGACCGCGCTGCCTTTGTTGAGGCTGTAGTGAACCATCTGTGGCGGCATCACGACTTCCGTAAGCCGTTCCGGCGTGCCGTGAAGGATTTTTTGATCTTCGGCCACAGTTGGGTCAAGGTCGGGTGGCAGTTCTTAGAGCAGGAGCGCACGCTCAGCGATGCGGAACGCGACGAAATGCTGGAGGAGGCTTTGGGGGAGGCCGACGCTTTCGCTGCTGAGGATCCGATTCTGGCGGGGGGTTTGCCGACGGATGAGGAGATGGCTGCCAACATTCCGCAGACAGCGATGATGGTGGTGGAGGATCAGCCGTTCGTAGAGCGCATTTCGCCGTTCGATGTTCTTATTGACCCGGAAGCGACGTGCATTGAGGATGCCAAGTGGATTGCGCAGCGGATCGTTCGACCGTTGGAAGCAGCGCGAACTGATCGGCGTTACAAGGCGTCGGCACGCAAAAACCTGTCTGCGGACTCGCTGTTGTATTCGATGTATTCTGTTTCTACCCGGCAGGAGCAGGAAGAGTACCTTGACACCGAGGAACGGTGTGTCGTGTACGAATACTACGATATTACGGAGAACACGTTGAGCGTGTTGCCGCAGTCGGGGGACCAGTTCTTGATCGACCCGATTGCGATGCCGTATGCGTACGGGCAGCCGTTCGTGATGATGCGCAACTATGACATTCCCGACTACTTTTACCCCATGGGGGATTTGGAGGCTTTGGAGTCTCTACAGCAGGAGTTGGACAAGACGCGTTCTCAGATGATGAACGCCCGGAAGCGTTATGCCCGCAAGTACCTGTATCACGAGCGGTCGTTTGGGCCGGAGGGCCGGGAGGCTTTGGAGTCCGATACTGATGGCAGGTTGGTACCGGTGGTGGATGAGAACAAGCCGTTGGGGGAAACGGTTGTTCCGATGCCGCAGACGCCGTTGTCGCCGGAAATCTACAACATGTCGGAGATCGTGGAGGCTGACATCAACACGGTTTCCGGTGTGTCGGAGTATGCGCGCGGTCAGATGCCGGAGATTCGTCGTACGGCAACAGAGGCGAGCATTATCGCTGATGCGGGTAACGCTAGGGCCGCGGACAAGTTGGCGACTGTAGAGTTGGCTATCGCCCAGATCGGTCGTCGGGTAATCCAGTTGATGCAACAGTTTATGACTGGGGAGCAGATGGCTCAGGTTGCCGACAAGGGTGGCAGCCTGTTTGTGCCGTATGCACGGGATGACATTACAGGCGAGTACGATTTCAGTGTGGAAGCGGGGTCTACGCAGCCGATCAACGACACGATTCGCAAACAGCAGGCTGTATCGCTGCTGAACGCTTTGGCTCCTCTGGTGGGCACTGTGATTGATCCGCAGGCGTTGGCAAAGCACGTTCTGTCGAACGGTTTCGGAATCAAAGACCCGGACAAGTTTATGATGCAGCAGCAACCGCAGCAGCCGGTCGGCCCCGAAGGGGCGGCACCGGGGGCTGGTCCCGGGGCGGGTCAGATGCCGCCGGGGATGCCGATGGGGCAACCGGAGGGGGCATTCTCCCCGACCGGCGGGGTGCCACCGGAGTTGCTGGCACAGATTCAAGGACAGATGGACGTAGACCTTCCGTTCTCGTAAGCAAGTGGGACAGCAGTCCCTACTACATAGGAGCAACCTTCAGGACTCCGAGGAGAAAATAGAATAATGAATGAAGACGTTGACGGAACCGTTGAGGCGGACAGCCCAGATTCTTCAGTAGAGGTTCTAGAGGAACCTGTTGGCGACGGCTACACCGTAAAGGTGGATGGTGTCGAAGAGCAGGTCAGTCTCAACGAACTTCGGGATGGATACCAGCGCCAGTCGGATTACACACGTAAGACGCAGGAGTTGGCATCCGAACGTAGTCGGTTACAGCAGGCAGAGGCGATTGTGAACTCGTTGGAGGCAGATCCGGCGGGAACACTAGAGGCTTTGGGTAACGCATTCGGTGTTGAGAGGACAACCGGTGAACCGGCGGGACCAGTGGACCCGTGGGATGAACCGGATCCCAGTGAGCAGCGGATAGCGAACTTGGAAGCCCGTCTTGAAGAGCAGGACCGGGTACATAGACGACAACAGGTAGAGAAGCAGGTAGATCGACTCAAAGATACCTACGGAGATTTTGACGCTCCCGCCCTGTACCAACACGCGCTGACGCACAAGATCGGCAATCTTGAAGCCGCATTGACACATATGCGGTACGACGATGTAGCCGCTAAAGCCAGCAAGTTGGAACAGGAACAGGAGCGCACCGGAGCAAAGCGTGACGCTGGCGTGGTGGAACCTTCAGGTTCCAAGCAGGCCGGTTCCACGACCGAACCGGTGAAAGAAGTTTCCAGTATCCGAGAGGCGTTCATGGACGCTAAGCGTTCCCTGACTTCCTAAACAACAGAGAGAAGGTGACAGATTATGGCGGCTGGCAACAGCAGTTTTGACGAGATTCTGTCTACCACCCTCAAGAACTACATCCCGAAACTTACTGACAACATCTTTAGCGCACGGCCTTTGTTCTATGCGTTGACGAACGGTCAGACGATTCGGCGTATTTCGGGTGGTGCGAAGATCGTTGTCCCGGTTATTTACGGGACCAACTCAACGGCTGGTTCGTACGCAGGTACGGACTCTATTTCCACGACGGCACAGACGGGCATTAGCGCGGCTGAGTATGACTGGAAGCAGTATGCAGCCACTGTGACGATCAACGGTATGGAGGAAGCCAAGAACAACGGCGAAGCCCAGATCATTGATCTTCTGGAAGGCAAGATTTTCCAGACGCAGGAAACCATCATTGAGAACATGAACACCATGTTCTGGAGTGATGGCACCGGCAACAGTAGCAAGGACATGAACGGCCTCAACAAGTTGGTTGGGACCGGCCTTACCGTGGGTGGTATTGATGCCACCGATTCGGACAACTCATGGTGGCGTTCAACCCTCCGCAACGGCCCTGCCGATGCGGGTGCTGGCGTATTGACAGTAGCCGCTATGGCGACTGTGTACAACACCGTGTCGGTTGGTAACGACCAGCCGACCATCATTATCACGGATCAGGACGAGTATGAGGCTTACGAGGCTCTGCTGGACGGTCAGATCCGTTACACGGACACAGATGTTGCCGATGGCGGGTTTCAGAACCTGCTGTTCAAGGGCGCACCTGTGACGTTTGATAGTGACACCAACTTGGATGGAAAGATGTTCTTCTTGAACACCAAGTACCTCCAACTGGTTGCACACTCCGACGTTTGGTTCAAGCCAACGCCGTTTGTGCGGCCTACCAATCAGGATGCGGTGTTCTCGCAGTTGCTCTGCTACGGCGAGTTGACTGTAAGCAACCGTGCCCGTCAGGGAATGATCTACGCTCTTAGCGACTGATCCCTGATAGACGGTAGTTGCCACGGGAGGCATCATGGCGAGAGGTTTCGCATACGCATACAAACAGGGTCAGCGCCCCGCAGAAGAACCTGCGGGAAACTATAAGACGCTCCAACCCGAAGGTCACGCCGTCAGGTCTGACCGTAGTATCCATCGCGTAAACCCCACCCCCACCCATGCTGCCCCCGTGGCGACACCATCTGTGTGCGTTGCCACCACGAAAGCCGGGGACCCCTGCAAGGGGCGCCCGGTTGGTGACACTGATTCCTGCGTCTTCCACACCGCTTAGGGGAGCCTCGTGCAACTGAGCGCCATGCGCGACCACGTTCGTAACGTGGTTGACATAACGACAAACGACATCTCTGACGCGACGATGAACACGTTTATCCGTGAGGGTTACGACATCATCGTGTATTCGGAGAAGCGGTGGCCGTTCTATGAGGTGGCGGTGACGTTTGACACGGTTGCGTCCCAGAAGGATTACACGCTGGCGGAGGTGGGAACAAGCCTTAGTTTCGCACACGACGGCGTAACCTTTTCGGGAGGATCTGCACCTAAGAACGTCGGTTTGCGTGAAGTAGCGGCGATGAAGACCTCCAACCATGTGTTGGAATACATCGGCTACGACGTTGCCGACATTATGTATCCGCTGGATTCTAACACTACGGGCAGACCGTGGTACTGGTCGTCGTGGAACAGCGGCACGAGTGCGTCGGCGGCGGTCACCAACCAGACGGTTCGGTTGTATCCGACTCCTTCCGAAGTTCAGACAGTATCTGTTCGCGGGTACCGTAACCCAGTGGAGTTTGGCGGCAACACCGCCGTGTACCGCACAGCGATTGCTGATGCGAACACACCGGATTTGCCGGTGCCGTTCGACAACGTGCTGACATTGTATGTGTTGTACCGGGCGTATCAGCAGCAGGAAGACGCTGCAATGGGGCAACAGTATTATTCGCAGTTTATCCAAGAGTTGGACAATCTGCGGGCACGCTTTGAGGACTCTCCCGCCCCACAGCCGCTGGTGTTGAACAGCATCAGGGCATCACGGTGGCTGTCGCAGTCGTACCTGCCGGGGAAACTCCGCTATTCTTGGGAACTGTAAATGCCCCTACAGGCGGATACGAAGGTAGCCAAGGGCGGGGACGCCTACCGTTATGACGAGCGCGCTGACTTTACCGGTGGCCTGAACCTGCGTGCTGACCAGTTCAATCTGGCTGTGAACGAATCTCCGGGGTTGTTGAACGTGGACGTGGACCCGCGTGGCGGCGTGTCACGTCGGGACGCTGTAGACATCATCAACGCCACGGCTCTAGGGGATCACATTCTCAGTTTGTTCTACCATTCTGACGCGTCCAACAATCAGGTGATGATAGCGGCCACCAGCAGCGGCAACAGTACGTTGCACTTTGCCACTGGTGCGGCAGGGAACTTTACCCAGATCACGTCATCGGCGGGGAACATAACGATGACCGGCCTGCAACGCCCGCAGGCCGTGACGTTCAACGACACGACATACGTTGTGAACGGGTCGCTGTTCGATACGTCGTATTCGGCGGTTTCTTGGACGGGTTCCAACAACGCCACCCGGCTCACCCCGGACATAGACGGCTCTGCTGGACACTTCCCGTGCGCCCGCTATGCGGCGACATGGGCGGAGTTCGTGTGGGTTGCTTACACGTTGGAATCAGGTACGTCGTACAGGAACCGGGTCAGGTTCTCGGCGGTGAACGACGGTGAGAACTGGACGGCCAGCGATTACATAGACATAGACATTGGTGAGGACGGCGACTACATAACGGCCATTATCCCCGATGCTGACCGGTTGCTGGTATTCAAGCAGAACAGCGTGTACGCCATCTACGGTTTTAGCAGGGATTCGTTTGAGGTTCGCAACCTTACACGCACCGCTGGGTGCCGTGACGGCACCAACCCAGTGGCTGGTACGGCGGGGGTGTTCTTCTGGTACGGCGAAGATGGCGTGTTTCTGGTAGCGTACGAGCAGATAGCGTGGGTGTTTGAGCGGATCAAACCGGCGCTGGACGACGGAAGCCTTACGTTGGGAACGGCACCGTCTTTGATGTGGTTTGATGAGAAACTGTGGGTTTCGGCAGACTACCAATCGGGAGACAATCTTGCCGGGTCGGATCAGACGAACCGTCGGAACACGTTCATGTGGGACCCGTCGTTGGGTGACACGGGTGCGTGGACCCGGTATGACATCAACGCCCGTTCCCTGTTGGCGTACAGGCCGTCGGGGGCGCAACACTTTGGGCTGGCCGTCACCTCCGATGTGAACGGCACGGCAGCGTTTACACGGGTGGCGAAAGTCAACGTGGACGCCGATGTAGACGACTACAACGGGACTACGGCGGAGGAAATCCGGTCTTTTTACCAGACTGGGTGGTTTGTGGGGAACCGGCCCACGTTTACGAAACGGTGGGGGAAGACCCGTACGGTCATGTTGGCAGACAACACCCTGACTGTGCGCATGGGCATCTTCAAGGACTATGACTTGTCTACCGAGTCTGTTTCCCAGTCTCAGTCGATTACTGGTCCCGGTGGGGCGGCGTCGTGGGATTCGGCCCCTTCTGGGTCTGGTGATGGTGTTTGGGACGTGTCGGAGTGGGCTGCTGGGGGCACATCGAACATTTACAAGTTCTTTAGGTGGCCTACGGCTGGGACAGCCAAGGCTATTAGTTTGAGGTTTAGTGTTACGCCGTCTACGGGCGCCCGCGGCAAGTGGGGGCTTACGTCGGCTGTGGCGATGTATAGGACTCGGAGGTTGCGATAATGGCGGCTTTGGCTGTGACTAACTCGTTTACGGCGGGTACGTCGATTGTGGCGTCCCAGATGAATGCCAACTTCACGGATGTCGTGTCGTGGGCTACGGGGACACCGTTCCTGTCGGCTTCGGGTTCCTTGACGACGGTCAAGGGCACTATGTCGGTGACGGAGTTGGCGACGTTTGTTGCGGGTATAGAGATTCTGGGGTCTAACCCTGTTATCAAGTTTGAGGGTTCAACTGCTAACGCCCACGAGACTGAACTCCATGTCACTGATCCGACTGCGGATCGTACGATCACGCTGCCTAATGCTAGCGGAACGGTATCTTTGGCGGGCGACGGTAACGCCAGCAACATTATTTCCAACTCAGTTTTCAACTAAGGAAAGACGAACATGGCAACATACTCAAAGGTCAAACTGTCTGGTGGCACGACAGGCAAGAACATCAAGGTTGTACCCACCGCCACGGCAGGAACAACCATCCATACCGCTGTCGCAGGCACATCTGATCTGGACGAAGTATGGCTGTATGCCTGCAACACCGATTCGACGGACAGGAAACTAACCATCGAATACGGCGGCGTTACTTCACCTGACGATCTGACAGAGGTCACTATTGCCGCTGAGGCAGGGTGGGTGCTTGTGTGTCCGGGTCTGCTGTTGCAGAACGGTCTTGTCATCAAGGCGTTTGCCGCTGCGGCGAATGTGGTGATGATTAACGGGTACGTCAACCGTATTACTGCCTAAATAATGTTTCGTCAGGATCGCACTAACCCGTCTACCGCTGTTTCTAACTGGCGGGGGCGGCATGACACGCCGAAGGCGTGGCCGTCTTCGGCTGTGTCTTCTTGGTTGAATGGCGGCCTGTTTGGTGGCGCTGCTTTGACGGCGTTTGGTGGGATCATCACCCAATACACCGATTCTGGTACGACGTATCGGGTTCATACGTTCCGTGGTTCAGGCAAGTTCTATGTTGCCAGTGGGTCGGCTGATGTGGACCTGCTGATCGTCGCAGGCGGCGGCGGGCCGGGTAAAGGTGGTGGCGGTGCTGGCGGTGTCCGACACAAGACGGGCGTAGCCGTGAGTGCGGGAACGTACACGATCACTGTCGGAGCAGGCGGCGAGGGCGGCATCTGGACCAGCAAGCCGCAAGCCTCCGATGGTGGCAACACTTCTGCGTTGGGCTTTACGACCACAGGCGGCGGCAAGGGGGGCATGTACACGGGTTCGTCGTACAACCTCGGCGGTGCGGGCGGCTCAGGCGGCGGCACCAACTACAGCGGTTCAGGTGGGGCGGGTAACGCTGGAGGGTACACGCCAGTGGAGGGCTTTCAGGGCGGCAATAGTAGTTCTACTGCTGGCGGTGGCGCATCAGCCTCTCCTGTGGTTGGTGTCGGAGGTGCTGGCTTGGCGGGGATGATAGGTATTTCTGCTACGACGCGCACATACGGCGGCGGCGGTTCAGGCAACAACGCCGTGAGTCCCCGTGGTGCAGGTGTCGGGGGCGGCGGGGCGCTGGACACAGGTGGTGTGCCGAACACTGGTGGCGGTGGCGGTGCCAAAACCACAGCCTCGACCGATCCTCCACCCTACGGCGGTACAGGGATCGTCCTGATCCGATACGAGGTGGCAGCGTGACGAATCTGGTGTTCCTCGCTGGGTTGCCTCGGACGGGTTCGACGGTACTGTCAGCGATCCTGTCGCAGAACCCTGACATCTACGCTGGCCCGAACTCCCCCGTCTGCCAGTTGATGGGCGACGCCGAATCGTCCTGTGTGACGGCTGCCCCCGACGGTGCGGCAGAACAGTTGGTGTCCGCTAACCGAGTGGAGTTCAAGCGGGAGTTCCTGACGGCGATCCCAGAGTTTTACTACAAGGATGTCACCCAGCCTGTCGTCGTGGACAAGTGCCGTTCATGGATCTGGCCCGACAACATGCGACTCATCAAAGAATATGTGACGACCACGCCGAAGATCATCGTTCTTGAACGGTCGAAGGAGGGGATCGTTGACTCGTTCAGGCGGCTGATGGTCCGCAACGGGGAGCGTCCTGAGCAGGTAGAACTGGAACGGTGGGTCGATGGTTTTTTCCGACCTGACGGGACGGGTTCGGTGGAGTGGGCGAAAGCCAACAACCACGGCGAGTTCCTGTTCCACACCTTCGATGAGTTGATGACCGACGGTCACGGTGTGCTGTCCAGTATCTACGAGTTCTGCGGGTGGGCACCGTTCCAACATGACCTTGACCACATTGTGTGCGACCACCCTGAGGATGATTCTGTGCATGGGCCGCTGTTCCAAGGGATGCATGAGGTTCGGCCCGTCTTGGGTTACAGGAGGGCCGCATAATGGCTGATCCCGCATACATCGTTGATGGTGTTCTCACGGACGGTGAGGCATGGGTCGGACTTGGCACGACGACGCTCGGGTCGGACACGGCCAGCATCACGTTCACTTCGACTGATGACGGTCAGGTCGGGGACTTCTCGCAATACATGGATTTGGTGGCTGTGTGCTATGTCCGAAGCGACCGATCTCCTTCCGAAGTGGACGATGCGTTTGGCGTTCGATTCAACGGCGACACCGAAGCCACCGCCAAGTACAAGATACAAAGGATCGCTGGAACTGGCTCAATCATCAATGCTGCGGTGTTCGACGGTTACGCGAACATTGGGTCTGGATGGTTGGCGTACATCTCGGCGGCAGACGCAACGGCCAATGTGTTCGACGCCGTTGTCGCACATTTCTTTGACATCAACAGCGGCAAATACCAGTCGTATCTGAGTCAGGGTGCGTCTGACAGGGACGGTGCAGGTTTGGCACAGATGTATGCAGGCACTTGGCTGGAGCAGGCGGCGATCACAAGCCTCCAGTTCTATCCCTCATACGGATCGAACCTCAAAGATGGTTCTTCGATCTCATTATTTGGTGTGCTGCCAAGGATGGTGGCCTGATGGCTGTGATCGAAGCAATCGCCACAACGTATTTGGAGGCTGATGCTGCGTCGGTGACGTTCTCGTCTATCCCTACGACGTATGAACATTTGCAGGTGCGTGGTTCGCATCGTGCCGCAGGGTCATCAGGCGGTCAGGCTTTCTACATTGAACTCAACGCAACTGCTGGCACGGGCTACTCGTCGCACACGATGGTCGGAGCCAACACAAACGCTTTGGGACAAGGCACGACGGGGCAGGCGTACATCAAAATCTACGACGGCATCCACGGCGCCTTTGCCGCAGCGGCTGAGTATGCGACGATGATTCTGGATGTCCTTGACTACCGCAATGCAAACAAGAACACGACTGTCCAGTTGTTCATGCAGGACGCTTTGACATACGGCACCGACAGCAGGGTGACGTTCGGGTCGGGTTTGTGGGATTCCACGGATGCGATCACGCAGATCAAGTTCACGCCGTCCAACGGGAACATGGTGCGGGGTTCTGAATACACTCTCTACGGATTGAAGTCGTCCTGATGGCTGCTTTCACTGTTATCGACCACGAAGAACTCACTGGCGCGGCAGCGTCATGGACTTCGGCAACCATTCCGTCGTCGTATGACCACCTGCACCTTGTGGTGTCGGGGCGCACCGATCAGTCTGCCTACTACTCGGCGCAGATGATTCGGTTCAACGGCGACACGGGATCGAACTACTCGTCAACAGAACTCCAGACGTTTGGCTCTGGCCTGAGTTCTGGCCGCACCGACACCACGGGCATCGGCTATCCGATGGTGTCAGGGGCCAGCACCCTAGCGGACA
>Ga0080013_1000860_pt1 | contig 41789 bp, 71 predicted proteins | sample ETNvirenome_6_85_FD_69236 | JGI IMG/M metagenome (GOLD analysis project Ga0080013, IMG submission 69236) | Marine viral communities from the Pacific Ocean - ETNP_6_85 (SPADES assembly) (version 2) | ecosystem: Environmental > Aquatic > Marine > Oceanic | place: Pacific Ocean | collected 2013-06-19 | reverse complement strand
GGGACTTCGGGGTTGAGGCGACGGATGCCGGTGAACACAAGGTTGTTCGTCTTGTCCGTTGTGAGCTTCGGTAGGGTGTCCAGGGCATGCGATGTACGGGCAACCAGCACCTCTGTTTGCTGCTGGACAACGCCGATGGAGGGATCGCGCATACGCTTACCCTCATCAACAACGTCAGCCCCTGTAGCGGGCCTGCCCGTGCCAGCCTCAATCTGTTCCACCGTCTTGGCCTTGAGCATGAGGCCGATGCGTTCCCCAGACTCCTTGCGCGTGGGACGGAGCGTCGGTCCGAATACTTGTGGGGCGAGGATGTCCTTACGCAAGGCGGTGCGGACACCCCTACGCAGACCGGAGACTGCCCCTGCGCCGCCAACTAGTCCACCAAGGAGTCCAAGGGCGATACGTGCGGATGTCGGCGCGTCTTCAAACTTCTCATCAAGAAAACCGAATCCTGCGCGCGCACCAGCAGCCCCCGCAGTCTCCGCGGCCATCTTAGTCGCAAGGGTGGAGCCACCAACGGGGGCGACAAAGCCAGCAATCGCTCCAGAACCACGGAAGCCTAGCCGTGCAATGCGGCTAGCAGCGCCGATACCGCCGAGCGCAACAAGTGCGGTCGTGGGTCGTGTCGCCTCTTGGAGGATAAAGTTGCCGAACTCGTCTACGGGGCCGGGAAGGTCAGGGATGCGGACACCGAAGCGGTCTGACAGCGGCTCGTCAGCGGCGGCGAGGACACTTCCCGCTGTGCGCAAGCCACGCCCTGCTACGTCACGAAATCCCTGCGGAGTGACTGCGCGTCCTGCGCTCGCCAATGCTCCGAGGAATCCGCCCCCACCTTCAGATGGAGGCTGGGGGAGAGTGCCGCTCGGTCGCGCCGCTGTGCGCGCTGCTACGCCACCCGTCCCCAGCCTTCTGCGTGCGAGTTCTAGGTCAGCTCTGGTAAGGCGGGGCGATGGAGCCCTTCCGCGTGAACCCATTTAGAACCCGCTTCGTGGTGCCTGACGTGCTCTTGGACGTTGACGTGTTCCGCCAAAGCGTTGACGGATGCTGTGCTCCACCGCGCCGGGGGAGAAACCCTCGATACCGATACGGGTGTTGAAGGCAGTCCGCTCCTCTGGCTCCAGTGCTCCTAGCAGTTGGGGTGACGGGAGTTGGAAGTCGGAGATGGGGAATCGCAAACCAGCAGGCTGCTGTCCAGTGAATACGTCCCTAACGCCCGGTGGAGAGAACTCTCGCGCGAATTTCTGAATCTGCTGCTGCGTGAGGTTCGGCTGGGCTGAGACTCCGGGGACGTTGAAGAAGTTCTCGAAGCCGAACACACCTCCCTGCTGCGCTGACTTCCTCGGCTTTAGGTCACCCTTCTCCATCGGGATGACAGCGAAGCCGCCACCTGCAATCGGGGCGACAACTTCATTGTCGTGAACCTCTACGGGTTCACCGAAGATACCGCCTCCGCGGGCGCTCGGCATGCCAGCAGGGGCGGCAAAACCAGACTGGTACGCCCTAGTGATGGGGTCGATGTTAGCATCACCAGAAGGACCTGCTGGGGCCGCACCCGGTTGCCCGCCGCCAGCAAAACCAGACTGGAACGCCCTGGTGATGGGGTTCTGAGAATTGATTCCACCAGCGCCCATTTGCCCGATCCCGGCTTGCGCTAGTGCCGCAATCGCGGCGTCGTTCGCCGCTTTGATGCGGGCATCGTAGGCGGCATCCGCTGCGTTGGTAGAGGCTCCTGCGGCGGGAGCAGAGGGGGCGACCCCCGCCGCAGGAGCGGAAACTGCTGGAGCGGAAACTGATGGATTGAAGCTAGCGGCGGGGTCGAAGTCCTCAAGCGCGCCCTGGAATCCGCCCACAAGGTTATGGAAGTGGTTGATGATGTCGGCTTGCGTGACCTGCGAGAACGGCGATGGCTCGCCACGCTCATTTGCTGCACGCCATGCGAAGTCGGCGGGGCTGGTCAATGTCTTCCGCTCGAACTCACTCAGCTCAAGTGGCGTGGGGATGAAGCCCGCTGCGGTCTCGAATCCCTGGACGCCAGCCTGAAGCGCCGCCCTACGGTTCGCACCTTCCTCACCGAGGATGGTGCGACCAGTCGCACCTTCTTCACCGAGGATGGTGCGACCAGTCGCACCTTCTTCACTGAGGATAGTGCGACCAGTCGCACTATCCTCGGCAAACCTAAGACGTTCAAGGGCTGCGGGGTCGCCCGCCCGCGCCAACCTAATGTCCCGATACAGTTGCTGATCAGCAGCAACTATTTCTCTCTCCTCCACCTCTAGCCTTGTGGGGCCAGTAACGCCAAGCGAGCGTTTGAGGGGCTGGCCGGTGATCGGGTCTGTCTCGACGGTGTTGACGACGATTGTCTCGCCAGTTTCAGCATCGAAGTAGGTTATCTCGTTCGGGTCTGGGCTAGGGTGGCCAAACTTGCCGAGTTCTATTCTGTCTGTGGGTTTATCCGGGTTGACGCGGTACGTTATGCCAGTTTTCTGATCGGTGAGGGTCAGGTACTCGATATCGGGGTCGAAGTCCGTAGCCAACACTGCCGATCCGTCGATCTTTGTAAACTGCTCCCCGACCGGCTTGTTCGGGTCATAGATGTAAGGGCTATTGTCTGCGAGCGTGCCTACCGACGTTGCCAGCGGGGCGAATCCTGCTGCTGGGGTTTGTGGCGAGATGCCAAACTGACGCAGGAATGCGGCCTCAAGGTTGGCTCCCGACAAGCCCATTTCCTTCAACTCATCGCGGGTCCTCTCGGCGTCCTTACCCTCATCGACAGCAGCGGCGGAAATAGGTATCAACCGGCCATCTGGCGTTACACTGAAAGTCTGCTCGTCCCCAGTCCCCGCCGAAAAGGTAACCGTGTTGTTCTCGGAGTTGATTGTTGCTTTACCAAATTGCTCTTCTAGTTCAGAAATTTTGTTAGCAACGAGGGAGTCAATGGATGCCTGTGTTTCGGCTAGGGAAGGGACGTGCTCTTCTCCCCTAACTTGACCGTACGCTTCTGGCGAACCCGGCAAGACCTGCGTCCGGAGCAGTTCGGGGTCTTGAGTAGGAACATCTGGGGCGGGGCCAAGACCCCTCGTTCGTCTTGAGTCTGCAAGCGCGCCACTCACACGGACAGCGGTGCCCAGCTCGCGAACGTCCGCCACTGACCAATCCATCTCATTTACAAGTGTCTCAATGTTGTCGATTACCTCGTTAGCGTCGGTCACAGAGGACGCGGGGGGGATACCGAACGTTGCTAGAATTTTATTTAGTTCTGCCAGCGTCATTACTTCTGCTCCTCATCGAGGGCGTAGCGGTTAGCCATCTCCTGAATGCGGCCTGCGAGGCGGGCGGCGGCTCTAGCGGCGATGCCGACGAGGCGTTCTTTACGGTCTGTCATTAGCGGTACGCCCTATCTGGTCGCTGTTGGTTTGCGTCCGCGCCAGCTTGCGCACGGAATTGGTCTACTGGGCTGACGGGCTGAGGAACATCGGGCTGCGTGTCGCTGCCACTTTCGCCTTGCTGTCCGCCAGACATAGATTCGAGCATGGCGCGCTTAACAATCTCCATAGCGTCCAAACCCTGGAACCCACTCATCATCATGAGGGTCATGATCTGCTGCGCCTGGTCCGAGGTCTCAATCTGCTCAATCATCCATTCATCAATCTGTGCTGACGGGTTGGGGATACCAGCCATCTTCATGCCGGTACGGTCGGAAATCTTCCATCGCTGCGTGAGGTCCGCCCACGTCCGCGCATTGCTCAAGTTCAGCGCCGCTTCGTCACTCGTCTCCAGTTGGACGTTGGTGAAGTAGAAGCCCTTGATGTCTGATGGGTTCAATGTGATCTCTGACGGGCCTGCGTCGAGGGCTCCGTACAGCGTGACGGGGACGCCCAGCACCTTCTCAACGTCCTGAAGGACCCACGTGTTGATTTTCATCACCATGCGTCTCAGGGTGCGGACGGGGCCTGCAAGTTTCGTAGCGGCGTTACGTGCGTTCTGGTCGGCTTCTGTGGCCGTGTCCACCCCTCGCTGGGGGGAGCCGCCGAGGGCACCGAACTTCGAGTGACGGTCGGTCTCGTGCTGGAGCTTCGCGAGGTTCTGGCTGACGGAGACAGGAATCTCCCCCATCTCGAAGGCTGCCATCTCCTGATCCTCTGAGAGGTGCCACACCTGACCGGGGCCGAACTTCAGCGACTTCTCGCCGTCCTCAAGCTCAGTCATGTTCTTGGCGAGGATGGGCTTGAAGACATGGAACCGTAGCGCGGCATCGTAGGCCGTCATCACGCGCGTCTCAGCCTTCGCCAATGGACGGATTGGGCGGGTCAGTGAGATGTAGCGGTCGAAGGGGTTGTTGTCCGCCTTCACCTCACCCCAGCCGGGATCACCGATGCAGTAGGGAATGTAGCCCGTGTAGTCGGGGTTGGCCTTCGTTGAGCGCGGGGACTCCCACGAGTAGGGGTTGATGGCGCGGTAGACTTCCTCTTCCTCGATCCACTGGACATACTCGCCCCGGTCAGAGCCGTTGGGCTTGGACCAGTATTCGATGTAATCCACTTCCTCCATCGGGTCGCGATCTTCGAGGCGACCTTTCATCTTCGGGAAGCGGCGGGTAGCCTCAGTTGCGGTGATACGGAAGTTCTCGAAGACGAACGAGGGGTCATGGGGGTTAGCCAAATCCTCGAACACCGTCTCCTTGGGGACGACGCGGAGGTTCCACAAGAACTCGCTCTTAGTGGCGTTGGCTACCTTGCGGCGGTAGGTGTCTCTGACGCGCTGAGAGCGCGAGGTCGGGGCATCGGGGATGAGGTCCCAGTTGATTTCCTTCTTGAGGACGAGCTTGCCTTTGACGAGCGAACGCTTCCCTTCACCCAGGGGGTCGCGGTTCTCGGTGAAGGCGCGGTCCCAGAACATCTCAAGGAACTGGCGGCGCTCATCGGCCGTGGCCGTCGCGTTCTCAACGCCCTCTTCGACGGGGCGAACGGGTACGTCAATCTTCGGGAAGGTGAGGATGTGGTCCGCTGCGTTATCCACTGCGTCCGCGATGGTCGTGAGGATAACGGGCTCGCCCAGCCCCTCGTCAGCCCAGTCGTCGGGGAGAATGTCCGAGCCGTAGTCGCCAGCGATGTAGGCGTCGTCTTCCTTGAAGTCGGCAATCAGGGTGCCATACTTCGCCTTGACGGAATCGTAGAGTTGCAGCAGCGGGTCTTTGTCAGATGCCATTTACGCGGCCTCAACCTTCTTCTTCGGAACCGGCAGGGGCGGCATGTGTGAGTTCGTGTTGCTGTTCGACCAGTTCACGTAGTTCTGACCACGCGGACTCTTCGCCATGCGGCGGTTGCGAATCATCTTCGCGTTCACCAGCGCAGCCGCGATTACGGTGTCATCGAAGTAGCCCGGAGGAGCCGAGTACCCGATGACGCCAGAGGGCTTGACGGTCGCTTCGTACAGCTCCATCTCGCGCTTGAGTTCTACGTCCTCGCGAGGAAGGATGATGTTCCCTCTTTCCACTTCTCTTGAGAGGGTATTGATAAGTGCAGCCTTCGAGTCGTTGGTGAACTTGAACGGGATGACGTGGCAACCCTCGGCGCGCAACATGTCCGCTACGGGCTCACCCACGCCAGAAACGTCCATGTGGATGAAGCGGCACTTGTACTCACGGAACATGCGGGCAATGCGGGGGACGGCCACGGTGTAGTCGAGTCCGTTGAAGCGGTCGCGGGCAATCAGTTGCTGCTTCCCAACGTCACCAACGTAGGCCACGGTGTAGTCGTGGAGCTTGGCGATGTCGAGGCCCATGATGTTGACGCCCTTGGCGTTCTCAACGTCAACCCACTCACCGGTGAAACAACGGTCGATGTCAGAGAACACCTGCCCGTCCTGCTCCGCCCACTCAGCCCAGAACATCTGTTTCTGCTCGATGTCCGTCAGCGACAGGTAGGTCTCGTCTAGTTCGAGGGAGACGGCATTTACCCAGTCCCCGCCACGGGTGCGCGCATTCTCCGCCTCCTCCTCGGTCTCGAAGATGAGGGGGTGGGCGGTGGATGGGACGGAGAACGAGTAGTAGCCCGTCTCGCCAGCCTGACCTCGCTCCCACATGGAGCGGAAGCGATTCTTCCCCTTGGTGACGCCAATCGCCCGTAAGCGACCACCGGAGTCCAGCAGGGCAGGGAGCAGGTACTGCCACGCCTCGTCCGGCATGTCGTGAGCCTCGTCAACGATGGCGCAGGTCACGCGGTCGCCCTGGAGGGACTTCGGATCGTCGGCGGACTTGCCCTGAATCACCGTGCCGTTCTTTAGCCAGATGATGCGGCGCGTCTTATCGTGGTTCTTGTAGAAGTCCCCGAGCGGAGGGGCGTGGTCTGAGCGTTCGTCCGGGACGAACAAGTCCCAGATGGGCTGCCATACCTTCATCGACAGTTCAGCCGTAGGGCCGCAGACGTAGATGAGCGGGTAGTGAGTCTTGCCAAACGCCTTGGTCGCGGGACGGAACGCCTCGCGCACAGTCTCCGCCGTCATGCTCGTGGTCTTGCCCGCCCGTCGCCCACAGCCGACGATGATGAAGCGCGTCTCGGGAGCGGCGTGAATGTGTTCCGCCTGCCACGGGAACGGCTGATAGGGGTTGCCCTCGTTGAGCACTTCCCACATCGGGTGGCGCTGGTAAGTAATCTCAGACATCACTGACCTTCACGTCAATATAAGTTGGGGATACGGAAGTAGGGATGGAGCCAGCGGCGGCCTCAATGAGTTTCGCCAACGCAGAGTTCATTTCGCCAGCGCGGGGATCGCGGCTGTTACCGACAAGGCCGTTAATTTCCGCCCAGAGCTTCATCGCGCGCACATCACCTTTAGCAATGGAAGTCCAGACATGACTGTAGAAGTCTTCAATATCATCGACCGACTGCGCCTGGAACATAGCCATGTTCACGCGATGCGGGTCTTCCTTGAGCGGGTAGCGCCCCGATCCTTTGACGGGGAGCATGGTCTTAGCGTCTACGATGACGGGGCGGAGATGCCCTTTCCTGAGCAGCAACTTCCCCTCGTCCACTTTCTTGAGCACGGTGGCAAAGGAAATCTTCCCGTAGTCGCGGGAAGGGTCGAGGAGGCCGATTAGTTGGTCGGCGGCGGTGGTCACTCGCCTTCGGAGTGTTTCGTGTAAGCGACTTGATCCCACGCGCAGGAGCCGCAGAGCACCGAACGGGTGCCGTGGGGGATGTAGACCAACTCACTGCAACCGGCACACGGAGGGCAAGTTACCTTCATCCATTTCTCAGAGGCTACAATCGCTACCTCCGAAACATAAAGGTTCGCCCATTGCGGAGAGTGGAGATCGTAGATCACCTCCTCGGGATCAACATCATCAGGTAACTTGTAGCCCACGCTATACCCCTACCCGGTATCGGTGAGCAGCCTCGGAACAGAGATCACATCGACAGCGGTAGTTGAAATAGGTAGAACGGTTGCCGTGAGTGAGTTCTGCTGAGGCCCAGTACTGATTACGGCGGCTGCGTTGATACAGCGCGTTTGCCTCGCGGCAACACCAATCACGGCAACCGTGATTGGTGTACGTTGACAGCAGACCGTGTGTGGGCTCTCCCATACCCCATACGGGTACGGGGTTATTGTATATCCCGTCTAGCGAGGCTCTGGGCCTCCGAACTGCTCAATGGTCATTGAGCGATAGTTCTTAGGCGTCAGGGAATCTTTAGTGTGACGCCGGGGGGCAGTGGTTCCCTGGGTCGCCAGCCGTGATCCACAGCTCGCTGGAGACGAGCCTGGACCTGCTCCGTCGTCTCCTCTGGCTTCGCCCGTTGAGGCTTGAGGGGCTTTCGCATTTTGGTTGATTGATTTCGTCTACGGGGCATCAGGCAACAGTTCTGCGGCCTCTACGTGACGGATGAATTCAAGCACATCGCCACTCATCCTGCATTCGCCGTAGCAGTGCCATCTTCCGTTTTCGGCATTGACCGTAAACGATGGTGAGGTTTCTTCGTGGAACGGGCAGAGCCCCTTATAGCGATGCCCATCGCCCTCTAGCGTTGGGACGTACTGTTCCACCAAATCCACTATCGCGGACATTCCAGAACTCCTCGATATATGACCCGATTCGCAAATAAAGAAACCAGTACCCAACCCATGTGCATCAGGCGACGACTTCTTCCACCTCTTTGAAATTTTCAGACTCTGGGCATGTTGGCAACTCGCGTAGCTTCTTGCATTCCTTGCACCAGCCGCGACCGTCAGTAGCGACGTACCACGCATTGAAGTCCTTCTCATCACTTTGCCATTCCAGCCAGAGAAGGTGAAGGTCGTCAGTCATGCCCCGACAGCCTACCACATGTCGCGTCTAGTCCCATTGCTACTCATCGGCGGCCCTAAACTCGGGGGAATGTCGCATACATCTCGCAAAGTTTTCGCAATGACTCGCAAAAAACGAAGTCTAAACAGCCACCCACCCACCCGTGCCGTGCTCACCCTCGATGACCGGCCAGGGCCGCACTCTACGCTCGCGAGGTTCCATCCCCAGCATCACAGTATCCTTCCCACTCTCCCCCGCTCCGTGACAGTACGACTTATCCCACGGAAGCCTCCGGACAAACGGAGTCACGTAATCAACCTTCCGCACCCTGTAGGGATAAGCGACCGCCGTATACAGCACAGGCTCATGCCCATCATCACGATGAGCACTACAAACACCACATAAAGCCCCAAAAGGAATCTCCCCCGCACAGTCCCAGCAAATTAGAACACTATCCATTCACCCACCCTGCAATCACTACACCCAAAACTTAACTCCATTGTATATCCCAACTGCATTCCTGCCCACCACCTACCTGCTCGTATCCTGAAATCTGGTAATTGTAGCTAGGGGGTCTCCCCCCTTCCCTGGGCTCCGCGGGCCTCGACACCCACACCCCCGGCCACCCCCTCGCTCGCCCCTACGGCCCGACTCTGGGGACCGTCAGCGCGTGGCGTCTGGACGGGTGGGGGAAGGTGCCTTTCAGACTCGGAGAGGCCGCCCCTCCGAGCGGCCGTAGCGCTGTGTGTGAGCGTGCTGGCGGGGGTGCCGGGGGGATAGCTAGGTTCAGGGGCGAGGATGCCGGGAGGGGTAGCAGATTCGGGATATTGAAGGGGCGAGTCTGTCGCGGCCCTCTCCCCACGCGCGGAACGGTGTAAGGCGTGAGCCGTCCCATATCCCCATATCCCCACGCATCCGCATCCTTGCACCATAGGTGGGGACGGGGGTCTCTCTCTCTATGTGGTAGGGGGGGATCAGGTGACGGCGACCTAGTCGCCGTATCTACGACCAAAGAAAACCGAGAAAGTTTGCGCACCTTGACATAAAGTTATTGCCACCGCTCTACGTACTGCGTATGGTGCCCCTACAAACGGATAGAGGGAGGATCGAACGATGGCAAAGAATCCACTAGGTGGGCCAGTTGGCCCGCGATGGCGCTGCGACCGCTGCGGGCAGGAATGGCACGAGGCCGACGCCGACTACTTCACTGAGCACATGATCGGCGAGGCAGCGTACTTCGTGCAGCGTGCGGCCAGCGCGACGGATGCTGATGTGGCATGGGTAGTCTCAGCTGCCAAGCGCCGCATCGAAGAGGTTGGCGTGAATCGGCACTCCGCATGAAGCCCGAGACAATGGTGAATGTGACGATGGCGGGGGTGTTCATAATCGCCGTTCTGGGCCTCATCGTGATCGGCGTAGGAGCGTTCGCCGATCCGATTCCGTGGTCTTCGGAGTGCGGGTGCTGGCCGCGCCCGTAAGCTAGCTAGCGGTATCGCGCCCGCCGTCCGAGTCACCGACTCGGACGGCGGGCGCGCCAGCGATGGCGACCAGACAACGGGACTAGCAAAGGATCACCAATGAAAACCGAGACAGCGACACTCAAGATCGGCCAGCATCGCGGGAGCCCTCGCCTATGGATCGAGGGAGCACGGCTCACGCGCTCAGGATTCGAGCCGGGCGAGCGGGTAGCGGTGCGATTCGTCGCACAGTCAGATGCCGGTCCGTGCATCCTGATCACGTCCGCCGATCCGAACAATGCCGCGACGCACACGATCAGCAAACGCGAACGTGGTGGGCGCGTGATCCCAATCATCGACGCACACGATCAGGCGTTCGCGGCTCTAGGCGAGCGCGTGGCGGTGTCGTTCGCGTTCGGCCTGATCACAATCACGCGCAGCTAGGGGTCTCGCGCTTGCCGCTCAATCTCCGGATTGAGTGCCAGGCGCGCCACACTGGCGCGGAGAGAGGATCGACCAATGGCAAACAGGCTGCACCTGACTGAAACCCGCGAGCAGTTGACGCCGAGCGAACTAACTGCGCTCGACGTTGCGACCGATGCCGCGTACTACGCGCTGCGCGAGTTAGTGCCGGTCGCGGGCGATGATCGGCTCGCCATCGTTGAGCAGACTATCGGCGACTTTATTATCGCCAGTCGCGGCGCGCCCGTAATCTAGCTAGCGGTCTCGCGCTGGCCGTCCGAGTCTATCGGGCGGCAAGCGCGCCAGCGATGGCGACGATACAACGGGACTAGGGAAGGATCACCAATGCGACACGGCGAGTACGGATACACAGTCTACGCGATGCCCGACGGCCAGCGAATCGGCAGTACGCGAACGGCAGCGAACGCGGCGCTACTTGTTGCACTCGCTACGGACGCGGGATGGATCGAGTACCAGACTGAGGACGGGCGCACGTCCATCGCGGTCTACAACAGTGAAACCGACGAAACCGAATCCGGCGCATCCTACCTTGAAATTGGCGACACGCTGATCAGTCGAGCCATCGCGATCGAACGTATGCAGCGTCACGTTACCGATCTCGGGTGGTGGCGGATTCCGACGCACATCAACGGCGACAGCTAGGGGTCTCGCGCTTGCGGGACGATCTCCGGATCGCCCCCCAGGCGCGCGTCACGTCTAGTGTGGCGCGCGCCCGTATGGAGGTTGAAACTATGGGACAGATGACGCATGAATTCAATATCAGCGGACTTGTGGATGACCACACCCAACGTGCATTCATGTTCGCCACCTGCGACAACTGCGACTGGACGCATCGCGAGACTAACACCAACGGGCCAGCGATGTATCGCGCTGCGTATGAGTCCTACCGGCGACATCACATCGATACACTCGGCGAATCACTCGCAGCTAGCTAGCGGTCTCGCGCTGGCCGTCCGAGTCTATCGGGCGGCAAGCGCGCCAGCGATGGCGACCAGACAACGCGACTAGGGAGGATCAGCACCGATGGAAGCTTACATGTACCGCGCAGCGTTCTATTGCTCCGATTGTGCACACGAGATCGGAATGGTGTGCCACATCGAGCATCACGGCCGGAACTTCAGCAATCTATGCGACTCGGAATGTACCCCGATCGGGGCGTACCCCGATGGCGGGGGCGAAGCGGATACCCCGCAACACTGCGACACGTGCCGCGAGTTCCTAGAGAATCCGCTAACCGATGATGGCCGCGAATACGTCCGCGAAGCGATCGAGCAGATCAATGATTGGGATACCGCCACAGTTACCATATGGCGCGAATTTTACGGGGATACCCTCGACGAACTAGCGCCGATCATGGCTCGCCAGGCGGACGCGGCGAGCTAGGTACTCCGCGACGCGCTCCGGAGCTATCCGGGGCGCCACGCGCAGCACCTAGACGGGCGCAGCGGCAGCGAGAGGATCTAGACGATGGCAATCGGGACGCTGAGACAATTCGAGGCAGCAACGCGAGCGCAGTGTATGACCGACTACGGGACAACGGGCCGCGAGTATGACGCGGCCTATCCTCGCGGATCGCGTCGGCAGCAGTGGATAGACGAGTTGATCGGGTTCGTGCGCGATGGCGGGACGCTGACCCGTTACGAGGCGGACAGCCTCGATCGCGAGGGAATGCCCGTCTACCGAATGTTCGGGGGCTACGCGAATCCGCTACCAGGAGGATGGCAATCACAGGAGGTACGCGCGTTCAACTCCTAGCTACTCCGCGACGCGCGGTCGATTCGCCAGGATCGAGCGCGCCACGCGCAGCATCTAGACAGACGCAGCGGCAAGAGAGGACTAGCACGATGGAGCTGACCGATAGTAAACAGCACTTTGATCCCATGATGGCCGCAGTACGCGCGCTGAAGCTATGCCCCTATTGGGATTCACCAGACAGCGGCCCTCCAGCGGGACACTCAACTGATGGTCCCGCGCATCACGAATGGTGGCCGCGCCCCTACGATTCACCCGTTCGCGTATGCGTTTGGTGCAAGCAAGAACGAAACATCGAGGCTGAGGCCGATGCCGCGCTCTGAGGATCGATGCCGTCGATGCGGAAAGGGCTATTTTGAAATACGCCGCTATCGCAACGTCCACAAGTCAAAACGCCCGTGCATCGACGGCGGGCGACATTCTTGGATAACAATCGAAGATGCAGCGGACTAGAGCATCGAACGCGCCGCCTTGCCCGCGAGCTCTATCGCGGGCAGCACGGCCCGGTCGAACGTACCAGGCATCACCGTTGAGAAAGTGACCCCAGCATGACCCACGCAGCAGCAGCGAGAGGACTTAGCACAATGTCAGAGATCACGACGCGAACCCGAATCGAAATTCAGCGCCGCGCTACGGGATGGTATGCGCGAGCGGGTGGCATGGACGAATGGATCGGACCGTGGGAGACCGCGAACGATGCACGGCGCTTCTACCGCGCGATCTTCGAGGTTGCAGCGGACTAGAGCATCGAACGCGCCGCCTTGCCCGCGAGCTCTATCGCGGGCGGCACGGCCCGGTCGAACGTACCAGGCACAACGGGAGGACTTAGATCATGGCGACAGCAGCACAGACAGAACGCGACGAAGCGCGCGAGCGACTGGCGAAGCGCATCGAGCCCGGAGACACGATCTACACCGTGATGCGCCACGTATCGCGCTCCGGCATGATGCGCGCGATCGACGTGTACGAGATGCACGAAGATGCGCCGCACCGGATCTCATACCCTGCTGCGCTCGCGGCCGGGTTCACGTACAGCCGCAAACATGAGGCCGTGCGGATCGATGGGGCGGGTATGGATATGGGGTTCGCCATCGTCTACAACCTCTCCGCGTCACTGTTCCCGGACGGCTTCAAATGCACCGGGGCCGGTACGCGCTGCCCGTCGAACGATCACAGCAACGGCGCGAAGTACCGCAAGGGGACGCACCACCAGGACGGCGGCTACGCGCTCCGGCAGCGGTGGCAGTAACCTAGCGCCCCGCGCCTGCCCGCGAGCCTATCGCGGGCGGCACGCGCGGCACTAGGGACCACGCACACGCAGGAGAGGACATAGCAGCATGACAGGCGAAATGAGTTGGATCAATCAGGACGGCGAAGATTCTAACGGCGACGAATGGAGGACGCACGCGGCAGTCGCTAAGGCGGTAGGCGGCACGCTACGACCGTTCGACGTGTACCAGGGGCCGTATATCAGTCTGCCGAAGGGCGGGCGGCTTTGGCTAGGATGCCTCGATGGAATCGAGGGTACGTTCTACATCGACGGCGACGATCAGCCGTTCGGCGCGTTTCTCATGGAAGACGACATCGAAGCGGCAACGCAGGCCCGCGAGCTAATCGTGGGCGGCACGCGCGGCGTTAGATAACGCAACGCAGGAGAGCGCAAGACTTGAGGGAGGCTCACGATGATTCGAGTTACAGCAGGCTTCGCATTCGTCGCGTTGATAATTTTTGCGGCTGCCGTTGGCGGGCAGGCGCGCGAGCGTGAGGCGCTGACGGCAGCGCCGGTATCGCCGCAGGCACGGTTCGCAGACTGGCACGCGCGGCATTCGCTGGTGAGCGGGTGCGACTACCCGCTCCACGACGAGGCGATCAACTACGTCGCGGAGTTCGTGGAAGGGCTGCGCGATCACGTTGACGATGTAGGCGCACTGACGCTCTACATGACGGCGATCGTCTGCCCGTCACCCGCTAGCTACCCGCTGGCGGACGGCGACGAATACAACGACTGGCTCGGACACTTCACGCTCGCCGACGATTGGCAGTGTGGCGGGTGCGTCTACAGCGTCGCGGAGATGGTCGAGCAAGGCACCTCGCTGCGCGAGCAGGTGGCGAGCGTCGGTAACGTGCTCGCCGAGTTGATGATGGCCAACGAACAGTGGTGGGACTAGTGGAGGATGAAACAATGACGACAGACACGTATGAAAGCACCCTCACCCGCTACTACGACCTGCTAAACGCGGCGAAGCAAGCACTTGCCGTACTTGCTGAGCATGAGAAATATGCTCGCGCGGCTGATGGGCTGCGCTTTGAAATCGAAAGGGAAGGGAAAGCGTATAACGACAGACACGCCACGCCGCTAGAGCGCGGCATCACCAGAAACTAGGGACTAGTGAAAGGACAGACAGTCATGTCTGGACCCAAAACGATCTGGGTAAGCGACTCTGGGAAGCGGGACCTGACGGTGCTCGCGGCGGCGTGGGGGCTCTCAGCCTCAGGCACGATCGCGCGCAGTTTGAAGGAGGCGCTGGAGAGGCGCTGCAAGAATGATGCCTGCGACTGTGCCGAGTCAACGGCAGCGGAGGACTGCGATGACTGAGGCGAACACCTTGACGCTCACAACAGAAGACGGGCGACAGTTCACAATCCCCGAATGGTGGGAGAACAAAAACCCCGAGCGGTTCTACGGACTCGACTATGGCGGGTGGCCGTTCATGCGGCACGTCGGCATCAACTCGGACGGCGACGAGTACGAGATCCTGTACGGCCTCACTGAATGCTGCGGCGCGACGCATAAGGGACTCGATCGCGGAATCGGCTGCCGTAAATGCTATAACCTGGTCGAGGAAAATCACGACGTGGCTTACCGCCCCGTCTCGAAGTTCGTCCGCCTCGCCGTCACGGAGGAAAGCTAACATGGCAACACAATCGACCGAATCACCGATCATCATCTGCCCCGGATGCGAGCAAGATGGACTCGCGCACAACTACATCGACGACGTGTGTGATCAGACGATGGGGGCCGAGAAGTTTTACCAAAGTGGCAACGGGCAGCTCATCCAATGCGAGCGCCATAAGGCGATGTGGAACACCGGCGAATCGGTAGGCGGGTTCCGCAAGATTCCCGCCGCCCGCGTCGCCTCGCTGCGTGTCGAGCTTGCAGAGTTATGGACGCTCTCCGGCTCGATCTGCGAGGGATGCGAGCACGAGAGCGCGGGGCGCGTATGAACGTGATTCTCGATCTCTGTGCGGGCACCGGCTCCTGGTCTCAGCCTTATGCTGATGCGGGATACGATGTAGTGCGTGTTGACATCCTGAATGGTCAGGATGTGCGGGACTATCACTGGACCGGCCAAGTGGATGTTCAGGGCGTGCTGATGGCTCCACCCTGCACCGAATTCGCGGGGTCTGGCGCTCGATGGTGGGCCGATAAGCCCCCTGAACTGCTAGACGAGGCGATCGACACTGTGCGAGCTTGCCTGCGTATCACCGACGAAGCCCACCCTAAGTGGTGGGCGCTGGAAAACCCCGTAGGCCGTCTCGCTAGGATGGTGCCGGAGTTGGGGAAGTGGCTGTACACGTTCCAGCCGTGGGAGTACGGCGACCCTGAAGTGAAGCGCACTTGCATATGGGGAGAGCATAAAAAGCCCGTCAAGACTCCCGTAGCTGGCCCGTACACAGCTCGCGTTCATCGCATGGCACCAAGCCCGGACAGGCAGCGATTACGGAGCATCACCCCGCCAGGCTTTGCTCAGGCATTCTTTGAAACCAACCCTTGACCAGTAGGAGGACTGCGATGACTAACTATCCACTAGGTGTCACCGGCAACTATCCACCAGGTGTCACCGGCAACGAATACGCAATTGCCGGTCCTGATTACGATAAGGAATCCGATGAGCTGTGCGGGCACATGATTCCAGTCACGGCGAACGGAATGAACCACGAGCGGGAGTGTGACGAACCCACGATGGAGCAGGGTTACGGCGGCAACAGATGGCTGGTCTGTGATGCGGGGCATGTCACCGACCTACCGGAGCACGAGTATGATGGCCCTGACACACTCGAAGACAAGCGAGGACTGAGATGACTGACGAATCCTTGAATTTTGACATCCCATTCAATGACATCGCGAAGGCGGCAGGGCACACAATGACTGAGACGTGGACGCCACCAGACAAGCAGGACTATAGCTGCCTCAACTGCGAGGCTTCGTGGTACGGCGGGGAGATTGACGAGTTCGACCCTCCTGGCGACTGTACCCACGATGACATCGAACGCATCACCCCCTGCTGCGCGAACCCCATCGATGAAGATATACCGTTCTGCTCCTGTGGCAGTCGGATATAGGAGGACGAAATGACTGACACGATAGAGCGGGCCGCTGCTCATGTTGACGCGGGACAGAAACTTCTGGCTAACGCAGAGGAATTTCTGTCCCGCGACCTCAATGATACGCAACGGGCCGAGCTGGAGACGAGAATGCTCGCCGTCAGAAAGAGCCTCGGGCGCATCGGCGTATCAGTAGCGAAATGGGAAACACGATGACTGACACGATGACGGTTTGCTTCGTGTGCAACAACCCCGAAGCCGACGAGCGGCACCACATGCCGGTGGAAGGCAGTAGCGGTCGCCATCCCTACGAGGGGCCGTGCTCTTGCGAAGAGGCCGAAGCCCTCAAGGGACGTATCGACAAACTGACGGGGGCGTTGCGTGAGGCGCTGTGGTCAGCGGAGAGTGAGGCCGAGGTGCTGAAACTCAGGGCAGCAGACGACCCGCCGGGGACCCGCGCACATCGGCACCCTGACGCGATGGCGGGGCGGCTGGAGCACCTTGCCGCCTACCTCCAGTCCACCCTGGAGGACTGACCGATGAACCTCCGCCCTGCCGCGCTCGTTGGTGCCGCGTCCGTAGCTGCCCTCCTGTGGCTCGGGTGGGGTGTCGCGCACCCGTCAGCAACGGTCGTGACGGTGTACGAGACCCGCATCCCGCCGCCGCTTATCGAACAGGTGCCGCCCGCCGTCATCATCGTCCGTCACGCGCCACAGGAAGCCCCTCAGCGGCTTTTAAGTACGAGTACGGCCCATACAGCCATACCTCGTTATTACGACGCTGAGGGGCTTCAGAGGCAGCTCTCTGAGACGCCGTGGCCTGTCCACCTGTGGCCCGCAGTCGTGGCGCTGGTCAGTTGCGAGTCACCGACACCCGAAGGTGCGGACTCGCAGGCGGTGGGGGATATGGATCTCATGCCGTTCGACGGGCCCAGCTACGGGCTGACTCAGATCAACATTAACGCATGGCCTCAGTACGCGCGGTCGTATAACCTGAAAGACCCGCGTGAGAACCTGCTGGCCGCATGGTCGATCTATGTCGAGTCGGGGTACAGCTTTGCACCCTGGTCGTGCCACTCTCAGTGAAAGGAACCGATATGAAATGCCAAACAGTGACGGATGCCGAGCAGTGCATCGTCTGCGGGATTCGTCCGCACAGCGATGATTCCCTCGTGGGGGCGCACAAGCCCAACCCGCTGCGCTGCTTTCATGGTGAAGCAGCGCACACGGAGAACAAGAAGGCTCCGGGCACCTGCATGGTTTGCGGATGCGGGGAGTTCACCTAACGATCTGGCGCACCAACCTCACTTCCCACGGCCCGCCCTAAGAGTGGGAGGTGAGGTTTGGGCTCGAGGAGCAGGATGTGTCCCCATCTTCTCTTTCGGTGACGGGGTGCAGCTCCGTGTCGCGCACCATATCCATCGTCACCCAGACCCCCACTCCATTCTCGATGAAGCGAACAGCGACGCGGCCATCCTTGAGCGTGATGCGTTCCGCGTCAGCCACTTGCTCGAAAGCGTGAATCATCCACTTGGGACGGGGCCGCTGGAAGCTCTTAACCTCCCAGATGGTCGTCTCGGTCTGGACATCACCGTAGCCGACACCATCGTGGATGCGCTGGCCCCCGGTCAGCTTGGCCCACAACCTCTCTACGCTCTTGCCCCTGACCTTGGAGTTCCGGCCCCGGGCTTGCATCTCCGGGTCCTTCTGCCGCCCTGGATCGGTCATCGGTGATGCCTCCGGGTTCCCCCTGCACAAACACGAGTCTAGCATGGCGGACGAGCCGCCTCCGTGGTGGCACAAATGATCCGCCGTTTTATTTTGTTTGTTTTATTTTTCGAATCTGGATCCTGATCGGCCGCCGACCGGGCTGAAGCTACGCCCGGTCGGCGGCTAGCTTCAGGAGGCCGTGTCAAGTCGTGACTGGCTCGGACTCGGCGCAGGTTCAGCCAACCGCGATCTCGCTGATCGGATTCTTATAATGGGGGTGCGAGGGCCGCAAATGACGACCCCGCAGCGCGAGAGGACTAGCACAGTGACGACGATGGACGACAAGGGCCGTGAGGTCGCGCAGCGCACCGCGCTCTACCCAACCTCACCGAACGGTCACGTCTACGGCTACTCAACCGAGCGAGCGGACGGGTACTACGTGGCCCTCGACTACAAACCGGTCGGCCGTGGAGCGCGCAGCGAACCGCACAACTGGCAGCTCACGGGGGTCTGGGTACCGCACAACTGGCAGCTCACGCGGACGGTGAAGCGACGGAAGCGCAAGGACGCGAAGGCGATGGCGTGGCGCTGGTACAAAAAGGCATCCGGCGCGACTGGGAATATGGTGGCGGGCTACGTGGAGCCGACCGTCAGTTAGCCCTTGTGTCCAGTGCGGCGAGTCGTCCAGGTGGTTCGCGTGGTGCGGATGTGCTGGGCGGCAGAGGAGGAATAGACGATGGCACGAGTAACGATTAGAGCTGCCGAGATGCGAATCGTCGCGGACGCCTGCGACTTCTTGGCACAGACCTGCGACGACATCATTCAGCGCGACTTCCAGCTCGGCGGAGAGCCGGAAGAGGGGGTAGTTGCGGATGCCGTAGCACTCTCAGCGGTTTACCATCGACTAACGGGTGAGAACACGACATTCGGTAAACGCCTCGACTGGATGGGCCTCTCCGTCAAGGCGAAGTATGGCACCCTGATTGGTGCCCTGTTTGGAGACGGCAGCCAAACACTGAAGGACGCATACGCCCCATAGGCCCTATCTGCGCGGGGAGCTTGCTAAGGCTCCCCGCGCACCCCACAGACCGTGCAGACTACCCCGCCCTTCACCCCTCCCCCACAGTAACCAGTAGCCCCGTGGAGTCACCCTCAGATACCAGGGTGATGGTCTGGCTGACACGCTTCGCGTGTTTCCTCGACGAAGAGATGATACGCCCGTCCTCGAGCCCCAACCTCACCAGCGAAACCGCCGTCCGAGGAATTACATACAGTGGCTCAATGAACCACCTGATCTTGATGTTCGCCAGCTCGAACAGAGGTTCTGTCCACTGGTCAGCAGTGAGAGCGTTCACTGCCCGCATCTGCACCTCTGCCCTGAACTCTTCGTTTGCCGCTGAAACAGCCCCTGTTGACTCTCCCCGCCTTGCTCGTCCTCCTACCAGGGGTGAAGGTAGCGATACTTTGATGACGATCATTCCCTCACTCATCCCATCTTCGCCTTCCACCGTTCTCCTCTTTCATGGACTTGTGGTGGTGGGGGTTGGCGGTAGAAGAGAGTGGCAGTGGTGACGATTCCGTCGCAACGGCTCCGTCGAACGGCACCTACAGACTCTCCAATCCAACAACACAACCACTTCCCTGACTCCAGTTCCAGTTCTCAGAAGGTACTCTTGTTTCGGTGACGGTTCCAGACGGAACCGTGCCCCCTCCTTAAATGGTTCCCCCACCGAAGTGAAGACACCAAGAACCGGCATTGGGGTTAGGTATCCCCGCCACGTCCCGGTTGTCGGCTAGCGTGATATTCGCGTCGGCCTATTTTGTAACATGCGCGACGGGAGCCGTCAAATCCTTGCGTCGCCGCTCTCTTTGGTAGTTGGCGTTGGCGACGCGGCAGCGGCTGCATCGGCACTTCTGGTTGACGTAACGAGCGTAGGTACCGTGCTTGCTTTTGGTCATCGGACCTCACAGTAGCGGCAGTGGGTTGTGATACCCACACTGTTACCGTCAACCGCCTTGATGAATTTCGCGGCAGCAGGGCTCTCACAGCAGACGCAGATGGCGACGGTGGCGTCTTTCGCCTCAGCCGCCTTCCACCAGCGAGCCACATTCTCTGCCTCAACGCCGTGGACGGTGCATCCAGCCATCATTCCTCCTCCTCCCTCACATGACGAGAGCAGCGTACACCATAGCGGTAGACGCCCTCCCAGGTTCTTCGATTGCAGTTCTTCGGTGGCTCCCCGCTTGAGTAGTCGCATCTCAGTGTCGGCCACTCGTCTGCATCCGACAGTGACGCGGCTACCAAGCCATACTGCGCGTGATACTCAAGCGTCCAGTGCATCGGCGGGACGGGGGCGGTGCCGTTGCCCTTGTAGAGCTTGGCCCTTACCCCTCGTCTCAGTTCGGGGTGGTGCATCTGCGGGTCGTCGGTGATGCGGCTCTGGATGGTCGTCATCACGCGAGCTGCGTTCTCGAAGTGCTTGCTTCCCGCCATGCGTAGGATGTTCTCGTGACCCGTGTGGGCGATCCAGTTGATGCTCGAAGGGATGTCGCCAAAGGCGTCCATCATCGAGTTAGCGGTGGAGTCCTTGTTCAGCCCCTCGCCACCAGCCAGCCGAGACAGTGAGTCGATGAAGATGTGCTCCGCCCCCGTCTCTCGCTGTGCAGCCCGCACACGGGGAGCGAGGTCACCCATCACCATGCCCCTAGCGTCCACGGTGTAGATGTCGGTGGTGCGGGCGAGGCCGAGGGCTCCGTTGATGTTCCCCATCTGGCGAGTGTGCTCGTCAGGATGCTCCTCTCCGTTAACCCATATCACCATCGCCTCTTCCTTGATGGGAATGACTGAGGTTTTCCCGTAACGCAGGGACTGCGCGGCCATACGGAACAGCGTGGACTTCCCCGACCCCGCCCCGCCTGCCGCGATAGTGGTAGAGCCTTTGAGCACAAGACCAGGCACAGCCCACGGTGGGGCTGACGGGTTCTCGTCACCGGCTACGTCCTCGCCGTTATCGGAGCCGAGGTGGAACTCATAGAGCCCATCACAGAAGCGCATCATGTGCTCCCTGAGCGCGATGGCTCGGGGGTCAGCGGGCTTGGCCTTCCATAGACTGAGCGCAGCGCGGTTCGAGAGCGCGGAGTACGCCTTATCGTCGTCCAGGTGGACGGTGCTGATGGCCTTCTCGTTGTCGTCGGGGATGCCGATCTTCACGTATGCCTTGGGTGACGATTGCCCGACACGAATGTCAGAGGCCACGAAGATGAGCGACGGCACGTTCTCGTCGTCAGTGTCGAACTGATACGCCACGCGGCCATCCTCTAGGCGGGTGTACTCGGGGTTATTCATCTCGCCACCCACGGGTATGCGGCCAGCACCGCCATGCCTTCCATTGTGGCCCTAGTGATACGCTCTCGCTGTTGCTCGGTTGCTTCCTCGTCTTCCGCAACACAGGCATCCACTAAATCTCTTAGCGTTCTTGCTAGAGTCTCCGCTATCTTGTTCTCAGACACTGGGCATTCTCCCTGACTTCTTTTGTCGCGGGTGTACTCGGGGCTAGTCATTGCCACTGTTGCCGCTGCGCATCGACGGCGGAATCGTAAAGGGCGATTCCCTCCTTGGCTCGCTTGATGCAGTACCGTACCGTGGTCCCCTGCTCCGATGCTGCGATGTCGTCCAGCGCATCGGCTAGTGCATTAGCCAACACTGCCCATGCCTCAATCGTCTCGCGCGCCCTGCCGGATGGTTCATTACTATCAGCCCGGATGGTCGCGGCGTAGTGGTCGAGCGCGGCCAGATAGGTGCGGCAAGCGGAAGTGCGCTCGTGGCGGAACCACGCTATCGCTGGACCGTGGATTGCGTTTCGCGCTTCTTGTATTTCGTTACCAGACACTGGGCATCCTCCCTGACTTCTTTCGTTGCGGGCGCTGAGGGGCTTCTGGTGGCGTCTCAGGCAAGTCCGTGCGTCGGGGCGGGATCGCTTGACCGGCGAGGAACTGTGCCTCAGTCCAATCGTATCGGTCCCGAGTCCACTTCTTCAGCACGCCCTCGTAGGCGATGATGGCCCCCTCGGTTGCCGCCGTAGGCCAGTGGTCCTTGACGGTCTTGTTCAGCTCGCGCGCAATCTCGTTGTGGTTGTTGATGCCGTCCTCGTACATCCAGCGTCCCATCACCTCGGGTAACGGGTAATCGACGGCCTTCGCTGCCTTGAACATCTCCAGGGTCCACACGTCATCAAAGTCCTCTTCAGACAGAGACTCGGGGACGCGCTGGTGGAGGACGATAGCGGCAATCATCGCTTCCTCGGTCTCAAGTGAGAACAGCGGAGGCATGTCAGACATCGCGATCCTCGGGACTGCACTTCCAGCACTCACCCGTAGCGGTCAGTGGCTTGCGCTCTCCGCAGTTCCGGCAGGCTGTCACATCCCCGCTCCGCACTTCGGGCAGAGGCATTCCGTCGATGATGGTGTGGAGGATGTCGTATTTATTAGCCATCGTTCACCAATCTTTCAATCCATCCCGGCGGCGGGGGCCACGGTACGCCCCACTGCGCTAGCTGCTTGGCCGTCCACCCGCTACCTTGCTTTGACATCACTTCTGCCAGAGACGGCTTGATGATGACGGGTTTGGGAGCGGGCTGTTCTTGCCGGATGGGATTGCCCCATGACCGTATCTCACCCGTCTTCGGGCGCGGCCTAGGCATCCTTGGATATGTCCGGGATGGGCAACTCGGCAAGGCGGTACTCCCAAATACCCCCGCCTTCCCGCTGGCGTCGGCGTTCAACGCGGAAGCCTCCGAACCGCTGTTTGCGGAGGTCGCGGATGCGGGCGGAGATGGACGCCTCGGGGTGTCCGGTGAAGTGGCGCAGTCCGCTCAGCGTCCACCAGGTCCCGTTCGCCATACAGTCGTATATCGCCCGTGCTTGCTTGTTGAGGCGATCACGATCGAAGCCATCATCGTATGTAGCTCCATCACGCGGGCCTTCCCACATCTGTTGCTGGACCATCACTCACCTCCTTCTGCTTTAGAGGACCCTGTGCGAAAGAACGAAGAAAGCAGAAGGAAGTCCCCAGGGGTACCACTTTCTTCATCTTTCTTCGTTCTTTCGCATCCTACGTGCGTGTTTCAGCCAGCCCTCGGCTAGCGCCCATTCTCGGTGACCTTCGATGTAGTCGTGACAAGCCCTGCAAGTGGCGACCACGTTGCCCTCGTCCACGAGATCACTATTTCGACCCGATCTTCCTCGGGATAGGATGTGGTGGATATCGACGGAGGCGGCACTCCCATCGCACTGCACTCCGCATGCACACGTCGGATGAGCTTCGAGATATCGCCTTCGGAAAGGGGTGTAAACCTCGTCATAGAACTTCCTCCTCTTGGCTGACTTCGCCTGGATGGGCTTGCGGCTGCGCTTCATTCGAGAGCGCTTCACCAGCCCATCTCTTCCTCCATGCGTCACGCGCAGCCCTTCGTGCCAAAAGCTGCGCTACCCTCGGCATCAGTAACGCCTGCCCACACGACTCACAGAAGCGCATCATGCGTGTATCGGCGGCGTGAATCGCGCGGGTGACCAGTGCCCTCCGTCGTGGGGGCACCACCCGAACGAACGCTCGGCAACCTCCGCCTCGGTGAATCCCATGATCTGAGCCACGCCCGCTCTGTGCGCGTCGGGAGTGTAGAATTCTTCATCGCACTCGACGCAGTAGCTGTGGACGGTGTATTCGTTGTCGTCCTCATGGGCGTCGATGGTGCGGATGCCCAGCACATGCTCGGTGCCAGTCGTACATTTCGACATCCTGTTCTGTTCACGATTCTCACTGAACAGCTCTATCTCTTCCTCCTTACGTAGTGCCCTATGAGCCTCGACAAGTCCCGCATCTCGCAAGAAAGCCGTCACCTTCTTACCGGACGACTTCGCTGCTTGGACAATGAGCTCTCGCTCACTTGGAGTTGTCCGAATCGCAAATCTCTCGCTCTTGGCTTCGCTTCTGTGAGCGGCCTGGGTCATAGCCTTGTCCATCTCTCTCCCTCTTTCTATTCCGTCATCATGGTGACGTTCATTGCTAGTAAGCGAAGGCCAAACAGCGTTCTCCCCTGCCCGCCCTCTGGCCCCCGCTCAGTAGCAATGAACGTGCTGGATTCAGAAGGGCACGTCGTCGTCGTACTGTCGCTCAGGGATGGCTGGCGCAGGGGTGATCTGCTTACCCTCAAGATTAGCGAGCAGAGAACAGAAGCCATCCTCGTTACCCGGCTTGTCGGTCTTCCCCGTGCATTTTAGTGACGCGCCTTTGTCCCATGAGCGCATCGGGCGCTGACGGCCATCGCTCAGGTCGTGATAGGAGCAGCCTGGGACGCGATTTCCGTCGTCGTCTGTAGTCGCTACCACAGTTGGTGGCCACTGACGATGCCCGGTCTTGGGGGACTTGCCTCCGCCTTGCCCCTGAGCTGCCTGTGGGGCCGCTGCGGGCGCTTGCGTATCGAATGTGGGCGCAGACACCTCTTCGCCTTCTGCAAGGCGTGTAGCGCCTTCTGAGACGGCTGCCTCGGCAAGGTGTCCGCCACCGAACTTGAGGCGATATGCCTCCGTCAGGTCAGACGCTCGCTCCATCGCCCATTCAGGGTCTGTACCCAGCAGGATCACCAGCTTGGAGTACTCGAAGCCGGGAATTCCGAACTGTACATAGCCATTCTCTTCGGTCATGTGACCCTCCCAATCGTAAAGGCGGCGAGCGCAAGGGCGGTCAAGCCCAGCGTCACCAACCCAACTCGTTCTAGTAGTTCTCCGTTAGTCACGGCGCGATGCCGTACTCGATGCAGCGGCAGTTCCATGAGGTATGCGTTTCGCACCACTGCTCACCCTGGATGTTCTCGTGGAACATTGAATGCCCCATGTGTAGCCAGCAGTACGTCGCGTTCTCTGGGTCACGAATGTCACATTGGACTTCCATCGCCACTCTCGGGTTGATGGGGGTGACGTTAGAAGCCATGCCGGAGCGCACCCGCCACCACCTCCGCCTGCCTTAGCCCTTCCTTGAAACCGGGGGGCAGAGACCCCTTGATGCGCCCGCGACCGTACTCGAAGACGGGTTCTGGTTTAAACGTCCGCTTCTTTCCGCACTTGCGGCATTTCGCGTCTATCTGCGCCGACGGAGCGCCGAGTATGTAGTGGTGCTCCGGACACTTTTGTCTAGTCATAAATACCCCTTGCCATCACTCTCTGCTCCTTCGTCATTAATCCTCGGTCGCAGTGGTCCCCCTTGCATTGACGATAGCTGTGGTATGTGCCGACGGGATGCTCGTTGCGGAGGCACTGATGACGGAAGCCGAAGCCTGCCCGCCAGCCGCTGACCCACTCGCACTTCCGCCCCAGGGCGGCATCGAACTCGCTCGCGGGGATGTCCTGCAAGGTCATGGCGGGGGTCTTATTTCCCATCATCCCTCCTTGTATGACTTCTGGCACCGACTGCACTTGATGGGCGGACTCTCCTTACGGGGAATCCACTCGTGTCCGCAGTGCCCACACTGTCGCATCTGGACTGTCTTTGTCTTTGTCATGGAGGGAACTCTACACGCCTTACGGTATGCCGTCAAGGGGCAGCAAAGCGAAACCCCGCGCCGCGAAGGGGCTTCCATGACCTGAGAGGGATAAGCGAAGGCCGCGCCTGTAGTGGGGCGCGGCCTTCAGTGGTCACAACAAATCCCAAACCTCTAAGAAGGGAAGTGGTTAAGGAACACTGTTGTAGTACATATTGTACCACAGTCTAGACCTCGACGGACACATCCAGCACAGCCATCCCGCCGCCTTGCACCTTGCGCCAGTGTGGCAAGATGTGAATCTTGACGACGCCGAGGGAGACAGGGGCCATCATCGCCTGCTCCACGTACAGCCCCTGCGCCCTGCCTCCCCGTTGATGGCCTTCGAGGTAGCCCTTGAGGAAGGAGCCGGTGTTGGCGAGGAAGAGGTCTCGGTGTTCGAGACGGCCCTTCTTCAGACCGAACTTCGGGACGATACGCTGCTTGCGAATGGCTCCAGCCTGGTGTGTGTGTCCCATCAGGTAGATGTCGGCATCGAACCACTTCATCACGGTCTCTAGCTTGTTCAGCCCCGCTGACGAGAGTTGTCCGCCACCCCTGCCGTGATGTGCCCAGATGGTGCGGGACGGGTTGGCGATGTGGCGAGGCTTACCGTCCTTGCTCTTGGGTAGTTGGAAAGTGACGTTGACGGCAGCGGTGGTGCCCATGTAGGGGCAGTCTAGCCACTCCGCTAGCCGAGTGTCGGTGGTACTTCCGTCTTGGAACTCGTGGTAGTGGTGACCTTCAACGAGCCCGAGCCAGCGCCCACGGGTCGGCTCAAGAATTTCTTGAAGTTTCGCCAGCCTTTCCTCTGCCGCCAGGTCGATAGCGTCATGGAACGAATCGTAGAAACCAGCAGCTCTGATAGCCTTGCGATTCGACGGCGACTCTTCATCAACGTAGTCTCCCATCCCGAAGTAGTAGGCGTTGTGCTTAGTCCCGTACTCGATGACGCGCTTCAGTCGCGCGATGTCTACGGTGTCCTCGTTGGTCTGGAGCTGAATGTCCCCCAGCGGAATGATCGTCGTCTCTGCCCACGGGAGAGCCTTCTTGTTGATGTATTCAACGGCTGTTAGCTCGATGCCGGAACCCCCTGCGTTGCAATGACGGCTAGACAAGCATCCCGAGTGTAGTACGCGGTCACGAAGCGTACTTCTCGCTACAGACGCCACACGTGAATGTGTCGTCTCTCCACACTATCGTTGGGATAAGGCTGCCTAGGCAACCGGCGTCAAGAAAGAAACGGCAGACTCTATCTGCGGGGACGCGCATCATGCGCTCGTCCGCACGGGCAGATATCAGCTAGGAGCGCCCCGTTCCGCTACCACGGCGCGCTCATGCTGGCGCTCCCTGCGTCACGTCGCGTAGAGCCCTGCGGATCTGCAACAGCGCCCAAGTACCGGATGCGCCGATACCGAGGTCCGCTGCGTTGTCGAGGAAGTACCCCACAACGATGATGCCGATGACGGGCACCAGTTCGATGGCACCTTTGGCGATATTTCGCTTCATTGTGAAAAGCTCCAAACGGAAGTTACCCATGTCGTGCCTTCATCATTCGTTCATAATGATACGTTGAGGCGAGAGAATGCACAAGCACGGCTGTGATAGCTAGCACCAGCGCGTAGCCGTGCAGAGACATGAGGCCGAACTGTTTCTGGGATTCCGTCACCTCGGTATCCGCCTCTCGTAGAACCGCTCAGTCTCAGTCTGGTACAGCGGGCGGGCCTTCCTGCGACCGTAGATTTCGTGAAAACCCCACACTGCGCCCTGCACTGCGTCTTTCCACGTCAGGGGCTCGGGCTTGGGGTACTTCAGCTTCTCGTAGTCCCAGAAACCGGGGCAGATGCCTTTACCGGACTGGACTTCACGGTGCCCCGCAACGAGCGGGAGACCGGAGAGTTCCAGGGCCTCACGTACCGCGTCCTGCGCGGCCTCAGTGGGGGTGCCGGATGAGTAGTCACCGATGATGCAGATGCCCTCGTAGAGATGGTTCTTGGCCTTGACGTGAGCGCGCTGTGTGTCAGGGTCGCCCACCCAGTAGAGCCTGCCGGACGGGAACGCGACCTTGTGGTAGCCGATCCCCATCGGCCAGCCCTTGCTGAGGTGGTAGGCGTTGATGGAATCGAGGCGGGTCTGCTCCTGAATCGGAGTGGCGGAGGCGAGGATGTTGCGGGCGGAGTGATGCAGCACGGCTCCGATGTGAGGCGTGGAGAGGTTCGGCATCTGGTTGTAGTTACTGCGAACATCGATGATCGTCATCTGGCCCCACCAATCCATCGTGCGCGAGAGATGTCAAGTTGCCCCGCCGCCGCACAGACCATCGCCTCAACCCCCCCTGCCGAGGTGACGATGAAGGCGCACTCAGTCGTCTCAGATACTTGCATCGCTACCTGTTCTACAGTAACGGGGCGGGGAGACGTGTAGAGCAGCGTACACGCAATGAGCCCCGCAGCGATGATGAGGGCGGCGGCGGTCTTCATTACTCGTCGTCTGAACCCCCCACGATTGGGGTGACGGCGATGCCCGTCTTATCGTCGTGCCAGTGCTTACTCATCTGCACTATCGCGAGGTCGATGCGGTCAGTCAGGCGGCCCATTGTGGTCTCGATGGGGTTCACGATGAGACGGGTAATCAGTTGCCAGACGCCACCGATGATAACGAACGCCCCAACGATGCCGCTGATGACGACAACTGTGACCTCTACGGCGCTCATCGTCCCATGTCCTCTTGCCACAGCTCCACGCCGTCCATGCCGGGGCCGCTGTCCTTGGCGCGGATGCCGCCGTTGCCGTCACCCTCGATCTCATCGAGAACGGGGTTGCGGCAGTTGTCATCGTGGTTGCAGAGACGGACGATCGTGTGGCCCTTCCTGGCCGCTGCCGCTGCCAGTTGGTCGAATGCCGAGTTCTCTGACAGGCCCCCGTCGTGCGAATGGAAATTCTCGTGGATCGGCTCGCCGTTAGTATCGAGTTCCACGTAGCGGAGGATGCGAGGCTTCATGCGTTGTACTCCAGAAGCTCGTAAGACACCGTGGACGTACCCTCGTTGTTGTTGTCCCGAGTAGCCGTAATCGTTGTTGCGTTCGTCAGAACGATACGGATGAAGTGCTCACCGCTGTCCAGCCGCTGAGTGCTGCCGAGGTGAATCAAATGCGAACGTGAGGTCGTAACCGATGTAACGGTGGCCGTGTTCGACATGTTCGTAGATGTAATCGAGATCGTCCCCCGGTCGATGCCCGCGAAGCTGCCGAGACGGGTTGACCCGCCGAGGTTGGTGACGTTCGTGTTGACGGTCCCGACGGAGGCGTTGAGGTACGCGCCAGTCAGGGCGTCTGCGAGCGAACCAGACATCTAGGAGTCCAATTCCGTTGCAATCACGGTGAAGTTGACAGTGCCTGCGCTGACGAAGGCGTCAAGCGCGTCGGAGTCTGAGCCGTGACCGAACAGCACTACGTCAGCCACGAGCTGTTGGTAGCCCTCAAGCGCCAGCGTGAGATTGTCCACCACGTCGATGATGCCGGTGGCCGTGGGGTGGCCCGCGCCTCGGTCATGCTCGACGGTGATGGAGCGCAGGGTGCCCCCGACGTTCGTGGCGTAGACGAGACAGCGCACCTTCAGCCCTGCCGTCGTGGGCGCGGCGTAAATCTGGGCACCGGGGGTCCCATTGTCTGTGACCGCCACCGAGTTGCCATTGAGGACTCTGCTAGCCATGTCTTATCCTGTTCCGAATGCCCACGCGCTGACGGCCTGCTCTGCCTCGTTGGAGATGACGAGGTTGTTCGCCCCGTCACCAACGGTGATGTGATCGTCGTTCGTGTCCCACTGCATCACACCCTCGGTCGTGGCCGTGGGAGCGGATGCAGTGGGGATGGTGAGTGCTGCCGGAGCCAGCGACCCCGAGATGGTAAGGTCGCCGTCCGAGTTGATGGACGCAACCTCCACGCCGCCTGAGTCCTGGATGGAGAACTTTTGTGTCCCGCCAGCGTCCGAGAGACGGATGACGAAGTTCTGGCTCGATGCAACGCGCAGGAACCACGAGAGGGTAGAACCAGCCTGCCCTTCGAGGTGTTCCTTGTATTGGTTGATGTCCGCGAGGGTTGAGGTGGTGGCGGTGATTGCAGCTAGTGCCATCTATTCGCCCCAAACTCTCGGCCCCGTGTAGGCGTCCGTAGCCCACACAAAGACATTCGTTTGCTCCGTCACTTCGACAATCTCCGCCACCCGTATCGTGTAGACCTCTTGCTGCTTGGTGGTCTTGGGTGCGGCGTTGTCACGCGGCGGGCCGGGGCGGTTGTCGAAGACCATTAGGTGCCAATCTCCCCAAGCAACATCCGTACAGCCTCAGTGTCGTTGACCTGAGAGGGCTCTGCGCCGACGCCCCGAATATCGAGGACACGGACGGTGAAGCTCCTACCACGCCTATCATAGAGGGTGGCACGCTGCTCAAGCGCCCCGAACAGGAAGGACTCAAGGTCCTTGCCGCTCAGTCGCGTTCGTTGCCCCGTAGACGCCTGGAGGTTGTCTCCCACCATCACCTCGAAGTCCCAGATACGCTTGCGTGGCGGATTGGGGGTGGTATTGAAGATGCCACCGAGGCAGACGGGGGCGGAAGTGTTGTCGTTGGTGTCGAGGGTAAAGACGGGGCGGATGCGTTGGAACTGCACATCGGTAGAGATGGTCGCGTTTGACTCCCCGTTCGACGTGGCAGTGACCACTGTGACCTCTGACCCGCTCTCATCAATCTCGTGCTTGAGCACGACGGGGCGACCGGCAGTGGAGTTCTCCACCACCACACGGCCAGCGTTCAAGAACTTCGCGAAAGCTCGCGCTCCTACGTCGGTGTAAGAGCCGACGATCTTCCCCGTGGCAGTGTCGAAACGGTAGTTCGAGTCGTCCTCGGGACGGAGGTTAGAACGGGGGAGGATGAAGCTACTACCCGCCGTAGCCACGCCGAAGAGGAGCGTCGGGTTGTTGGCGTGGACATCTGCTGGCCCCATGACACCGAGGGCGTTGCAGTCGTTGGCCCCGAGGTAGGCCCATGTGTGCCACTCGCCCTGGCCGTCGTTGCCGTAGGGGTTGCCGCGCAGGATGTAGGTTCTGCCCGCTGCGTTCTTGAGCGCCACGTAGAGCCAGTAGCCGTCACCAGCAATGGCAGTGACCTGTCCGTTGACTTCCTCGTTACCCTCCATGTACTTCGGCGGGAACACGAAGTCCAGTTCTACGCCCGAGAGATTGTCCCCGTTGGGGCTGTATTGAAGTACACCGTCACCGTAGATGACGTAGATGCGCCCATCGATCCACACGAACGGCTGCTTACCGTTGTCGGTGCGGAACATCTTCCGCCCACCGAGCCACACGTCCTCTTGCGAGGACCCCGTGTAGCGGTAGAAGCCACCAGTGGTGAAGACGTACATATCGTCGTTGGCTTCGACCATGCCGTTGACGGTCTCCGAGGTGTGCCCCACAGCGTCGCCACCGCCCCACGCCACGCCGCTATTCGCGGGGTTGGTCGTGTTCAGCAGGAGACCGTTGGAGTCCACCTGCCAGAGCACCGCCAGTGAGGATGAGACGCCTCGCACTGCAAGGTACTCGGGATTGTCTCCCGTGGCCGAGTCGGTGAAGGCCGTCCATGAGGTGCCGTTGGAGCTGTACTTGTAGTCCTGCCCCGCGCCACGGGACGCGACGAGTACGCCATTCATCTCGATGATGTCGATGTAATTTGCCCCGTCACCCGAGGCGTCGTCGCGTTCAATCCACTCGTCATTGTCGGTGTCGAACTCGTAGATGTATGCGCCTGCCAGCATGAACACGCCCAGGGAGGAGCGGTAGAACTTCGTGGGAGCGGCAGCGATGGCGCTCTGGTCGTTCTCAAGGTGGGCCTGCTGCTGAGGTGAGACGTAGAGCCGTGACCGATATGAGGCGTCCACGCCCTGCGAGTAGTGATAGCCCTGAAACGGTCCGTCTCCACCGTCAATGATGCCAGCGGAGTTGAACACCTCGAAGGGGACGGGGGTGTCAATGTCGTTCAGCCCCTGCTCGTAGGAGAACGTTCCCGTGTGACGCTGCGGAGCGGAGAGCGGGGCCGTACCGGGCCACCATCGAAGATTGCCCGCGTCGTCTCTGTTGAGAATCAACCCGACTTTGTTTGAACTGTAATCCAAGTGCAGGTCATACGTGCCGAGGTCACGTCCGCGATTGACCACCGACTACCTCCACGGACTCGTGATGGCCTGCTGCGTCGGGACGTTCATGCCCCACTTCTTTGCCATGTCCACCCTGCGGGCTTCTGCGATAGCAATCTTGGTGGACAGCGAGGGGAAGTCGTTGGTACTCATGCCTTCGCGCAGGAAGAGGATCTTCGCGGCCTCGGCCAGTAGAATCTGCTCGTCCGCCGCGTCAAGCTCCATTGTGTTCGTCACCTGCGTTCCCGCCGTGGTGCCGAGCTCCGAGAGGTGATCGCGCCCGATGAGGCGAACTTGGCGTCCGCGCGGAGGGATGCCGAGGAAGTGCAGCGTCGCAGGCGGTGTACCGTCCCTGCGGACGCGCTTCGGCTGTACCTGCGCGTACACGTCGCGCACTCGCCCCGCCTCGCCATAGTAGAACCATGCTCGGTTCCAGAACACGTTGATGGGGGTGGCGTCGTTATCCGCCGTCAGCCCCCATGTGAGAGTTGTAGCGTTGGTGCCGACAACGTTACCCGTGGCAGTCAGCAGTTCCCAGCCTGTCCCGCCGTGCTGAGACGACGCCGCCACTTGCCCGCTGTCGTCAAGGAACTCCAGTGCGATCTTGCTGGCGGAGCGGCAGTAGACCCACGCAGCAGCCGTCATACGCCTGCCAGCGGACTTCGCTGCGGTGATGTTGTTCGCCATGTTGGCTACGACTTGACGGTACGTGCCCGCTGTCGAGGCTGCGAGGACGAGTTCTGTTGCGGTGTCGTCGTACTTGGGGATGAGCCTATCGGCTTCCTCACGCGCGTAGGTGGAGGCGGTGAAGTTCGATGCCGTGTAGTTGCTGGTGGAATCGCCCGTCGGGGCTGTGAGGAAGTTCCACGACACGTCCACGGCGACGGGCTGTTCCAGCAGCACCGTGGCGGGGCCGCGCCTCACGTTAGAGGGAATGTCGTAGGACTTGCTGATACCGTCCGTCGTGATGGTGTCATCGAAGCGCAGGATGGCGAGGTCGGGGTAAACACTCACCCGTGCATCATCGAGGGCGGAGAACATTCCATCGGGGCGGAAGCGGTGCAGTTCGTAAGTGTCACCTGACTGCGGGGTTGAGCCCCAGGTATTCACCGTCGTCAGCGTCCCCGAGGCAGACGTGAAGCTCGAAACGCGACGGAATACCCATTGGTTCGTGGACGAGGTGTCGCGAATCCACCAGTCACGGAAGAAATCATCCCCGTAACTGGATAGCTCCGTATCCACGACCGTCGTTGACGTGCCGTTACTGGACATGGTGAGGCCAGAGACGCTGATCTCGTCGCCCAGAAATCGAGACAATCCCGTGAGAAGTTGGGCACCCGTCCTTGAGATCACGCACCTCCTTCAGGGGTACGGACGTTAACGGACACCGCGAGCCTCTAGTGCGGCAATACGGTCCCCAAGTGACGGCTCAGGCGGCTTCGGTTCGGGAATCTTGTGGGCGGCAAGGACGGCCTCCACCGATGCTCGCTGCTCCTGCGACAGTTCCCCGCACTTGATAACGACGTAGGGGTCAACAGCTTCACCGTCACGACGGGAGAGCCGCGACGAGCCCGTGAAATCCGGGAGATCCAGTCGCGCAAGCTCCTTGTTAAGTGAGAAGTGATCGAGCGGTTGATCGGGGAACTCAGGCATTAGGTGTACTCCAAGCGAATCCCCAGTGACGACCACTGCGCTTCGATAGTGTCTGAGGCGTCAGCGCCGTCCCGGTTCCAGTCCACGCCTACATAATCTCCGGCCGCGATGCCGGTGAAGGCTGCCGAAATATCAATCTCTTCCATCTCGTTCGCGGTGACAGCGGCAGTGGTCATCGAGATGCTGTCGCTGTTTGCGGTCTTCGCTTCGCCAGCAGCAGCGAAGGACGTATTGACGGAATAGGCGAGGTTGCCCGTGCCCGCGTTGGAGATTCCGACCGCGACGGCCTTCGTGAGGGTGGTGAACCCCGTGGGGATGACGAAGCTGTAGTGGATATCGGTATCAGAGTTGTTCGCTTGCGCGGCGATGCTGTAGTTGCCATCGGTGTCGTCTTGGTGGTCTGAAGCGTTCGACCCCTGCCAGATGACCCCAGTCGCGATGCCAGAAGCTGCGTGTGAGTGCAGCGCTGTCTCGCTGGCATCTGTCAGGGTCGTAAGGTTTGCCCCTGTCGCCGTAGTGTCGAGACTGACCACCGTGTGGACGTGGAGCGCCGAAGCGTCACTGCCGTCCGTCAGCGTCTCAAGCTCGGCCCCAGTCCCAGTCGTGTCACTGTGGGACGCTACGGTATGCGCTTCGGCGTGGGAGGTACCGGGGTTACGGAGAGGCATTTAGTTCGTCGCCTCCAACACCAGCAGGTTCTTCGAGGAGCCCGAGGAGATGGCGTTGACGACACCGCCGTAGAGGTTGCCGAGTTGCGGGCTCATCTCGAAATTGCCGCCAGTAGCGTTCAGGCGGATGCCTTCGTTCGCCACAGCAGCTTCGCCGAGACGCAGCCAGATCACAGTGTCGGAGTCGTTGACAAACAACGCATAGCTCCGCTCGTGATTGGCGGCAAGAGCGAGCGTTGATCCTGTACCTACCGATGCTTCGGTGTGTGTGGGGGTGCTGAATGAACCGGGGTGTCCGGGCATCGATTATCCTTTGGATTTGCTCCCAGACGCTCCCTGAGCGCCCTCAGCGGCTTTATTTGAGGTAGCGGTAGCCAATGCCACCATCGCTTCGCGGTCGGCCCTACGGTCCTCACGGTCGCGGTCGCGTTCCTGTGCGGCCTGCGAGTCCTTGATTGTGGCCCACTCGCGGCGATGTTTCTTCGCCATGTGGTCGTCTCGGTCGTAGACGCTCTTGAAGTCGTTGCGATTAATCTTGCTCTGGTCGGCCATGTTGCAGGTACGGCCTGCGAGTCCAGCTTCGTCAACGAAGGCGCGGTTGAGGCCCGAAGCCCCGTCCAGTTCATCGAAGTCGGGATGCAACATGCACGAGACATCACCGAGGATGTACTCAGGAGCCTCACCCGGCATCCCCTCGACCCAGAAGGCGGGGGTGGTCGTGCCCTGTAGCTTCTTCGCCAGTAGGCGCGGGGCGTCGTTCTTGATGACGAGACGCGGAGCACCGTCTACCATCGAGTAGAGTGTGACCTTCTCGTTGTTGGCACGGACGGTCTGCGTCTCACCGGCACTGAGTTCAACATCCGTAACGATGTCTTCCTCGATCTGCTTGATGATGGCCTCTCGTGAGAGGTTTTCGTTAGCGGTAGTAACCATGTTGCGGGATTTTCCCCTTCTCTGCCAAACGCTCACGCTGGAGACGAGCCCCAGCATTGGAGTAGCTATTGCGCTGGACGTGTCCACCCGGCCCAAAGGTACTCTTGTTCATTACGATGGAGCGGTCTTCTTCAATCAACTGCCAGTAGCGTTCGATGATGTCGGACTCGTTCGTCTGTGTGTGCAGCAACTGAACCGCGAAGTCGTCCTCGCGGAAGTCATCTGCCATGTCTCTGCATTCAGCGACGGTGTGTTCCATAAGTACGAGCTGAAAGTACGGGGGAGTCGGGTACGCCGTCTCATCAACTTCCACCACGTAGTCTGCTGACGGACCCATGTCCGTGTAGAACGTCGATACAACATTGCTCATCGGTATGAACAGCACCTGGTAGCGGTGGTCGGCAGTGCCGTCAGCATTGAGGGCATCACCTTCCTGCACCGCATACACAACGGCATCCTCAGACACGCTAGTCAGTACCCCCGTCGCGGGTGGATACAGCAGGCGCATCTTCGGCTTCAGCGTCGTGTTGGACTCCAGCCGCATCAGCTAGCTCCTCTTCGAGCAAGCGATTTTGAACGTAAAGTTCGCCACTTCAGGGGGTGGGGGCCGAAACCCCCACCCACCGAGCCTTAGCTAAACGGTCCAGTCGCGATTAGCCTTGATCTTGATGTAGTCAACGTCCATCGTCTCGTTGGCTGCGCCCTTGGCCTCAACCGCGCCGAAGAACTTGAGGTCAACGGAGGTGGACACAGCGCCCGTTACCGTCTGCTTCAAGTCTTCATCGACGTACCAGCGGGCAGTGCCGTTGGGGTCGATTTCAAGGCGCAGAACCTGCCACTCGCCAGCCACAGCGTCGTCGCCGAGGTCAACGGAGGTGGAGGTAGTCTGACCAGTAGTCGTGCCACCGTTGTAGACACCGTGCCAGTCTTCGTCGTCCGTCAGCTCTGCCGAGAGGTAGAAGCCACAGATGTCTGAAGCGGTCAGCGTCAACGTGGTGCTTGCACCCGTCATCAGGTCCGTCTCCAGAGACGGAACGTCAGACGCGACGTTGATGTCCGTGAAGCCTATGAAGGCTTCCTTGGTGTCGAGGTCGCTGAAACGCACACGCGCCTCAGCCGTGAGCGGTGCCATCAGCGCCACATCGAACGCACTGTTCGTCTGTAGGCCGGTGGTGTGATTATCCTCGTTCGTGGTCGTGAGACGCACTACACCCGAGAGACCGTCTGAGTCGAGGGCCGGAGCACCAGCGTCTGCCTCGGCAACGCCCTGACCGACCACCATGAAGGGGCCGAGGGCGCGGGGGACAGCAGTGAGTGCAACGGGGTCTTCGATACCCATGAAGTCTTCGAAGATTCTGATAGAACCGGGGCCGGATTGCGGCATAGTTCAGTATCCTTTTCTATGAAGTCGGGGCGGTGGCATCACCGAGGATGCCGCGACCCCATGCGTCCTGCCGCTCACCGTAACGGTAACCAGCAGTCAAGAAGACCTCATCTGCGCCACCACCCACGTCGGGGCGGCGGCGAGTCTCAGTCTTCAATTCGAGTTCGCGCACCAAGACAAGTGCCCGCTGTGCGTAAGTTGCCCCACGCGCGTCGGGAGTGCTGTCGAGGGTGATGTTTCCGTCAGACCAGACGTTCGAGCCTGCCACCGTGCCGCTGAAGCCATTGGCGTAGAACTCAGCAGTGATGCCTTCGGGGACGTTGTACGTCCCGATACCGGTTTCAATCTCGTCCTGCAAGTCCTTGATGTGGAACGGATGGAGGACCGTGTGAATCGGACCAGCGCCCATACCGGACTCGGTGGTGTTGCCTCGGATGTTGCTGACGGCGGCGGAGATGTGACCGTGGTTGACGGTCGTACCCGAGCCCGCAAGCTGTACCGAGAAGTTGGCGTACTGCGAGAGGCCGTCCTGATCGAGCTTGCGGTTTATCGCAAGCTGCGAGGACTTGCCAAGCAGTGAGGCTGCGTTGCTTGAAATGCGTCGCATCGTCTTGTCAGTAACACGGGTGAAGACCTGCACCAGCGTCGGGGTCACGCTAAAGAGCGTGTCCTGGAACTGCTGCGGGTTGTCCATGACCGTGTTCTCGTCAATACCCTGCGCGGTAATCTGCTCAGTGCGGATTTCGTTCCAGGTATTGCCTTGGCCCTTCGGGAGGTTAGTTCGATCCACCGTCTTAGGGACGATGAAGTCGTGCTCCTCGAAGCGCCGTGCCGACTGAATCATCGTCGGCAAGGAGTCAGCTAGACTCCCGGTAGTCGTAGTACCAGATGCCATTAGGGGTTCCTTTTAGAGCTTCACCCCAAGATGCTTATCGACCTGCTTGAGTTCCGCTTCAGAGAGGACGGTAGGGCCGAGTTCTTCCAGCTTGGAGAGAAGTGTGTCGATAGTTGTTCCGCCTGCACTAGCAGAGGGGGCACCGTCACCGGCTGCCGCCTTGCGTTCTGCGAGGCCATCGAGAGCATCAGCGGACTGGGAATCGACCCAGTTGAGGACGTGGCGCACGGCCAGTGAGGGCCGTTGTGTCCTTACCCCCTCTGCCCAGACCTCTTGTGGGATGGTTCCCAAGTCGAAGTCAGCGGGGAGAGCGGCCTGTACGTCCAGTGTGGCTGCTTGCCACTGGTCGTTACCAGTCGGTGCTGTCTCGGTTTCTTCTGGTGTCGCGGCGGCTTGCACCTCCGCCAACACCTCACGCTTGAGTGCTACTCGTTCACGCTCCGTCTGGGCCTCACCCAACTGGGAGAGGGCCGCCTGAAGCGATGCCTTGCTCTGGTCGTTTACCAAACCTTCATCAGAATTGATGAACGCCTCAGCTAAGGCCGAGAGCAAGGTCTCATTCGCACTGAATCGTGGGTCGAGGGTAGCTAGTGGGTCTTGACCTTTGACCGCATCTAGATCGGACTGGAGGTTCGGAACTCGTCCGAGGAGGGAGTTGATCCTATTGGGATCAAGTCCGCTCAGTCCGTCTAGTCTCTGATCGATGTTCCCGAGCCGGTCAGCCAATACCTGTACCGGGTCGGGAGCTTGCTCTGAAGGCTCAGGGGTTTCCGTGGTCTCGACCGCCGCAGCCTCGTCTGAGACTTCTTCGGTCGCTACCTCGTCAACTACTTCCTGAGACTCAAGAGTGGCGTCTGAAACCACAAAGCCTCCTGCGAATCACTTGTTCACAGGAATTAGTAAGGGACAATTGTATATCCCGTCGAATGGGTTATCTGCGGCGCAGAGCAGCCCTTACTGCCGGTGACGATGCTGAACGCCTGCCGGTGATGACAAGTGCCTCTGCGAGCGTGGGGTTGGTCCGAATCAAGCGGTCTCGCTGACGGGTTACTTCGGAGTCCACGGCACGGAGAATCCGTCCGAGCCGCGCGGCACGAACACGGTCGCCACTACGCTCTGCGACATCCACCGCAGTCAGCAGGTCGCCATAGCGGGTGATGGTGGGGTCGAGTGCTGTAGCAGCCCTGCCCCTGCGGGCGAACACGGAATCACGTATCGAGTAATACTCCGACTGCGACAGCACGTCCTTGGCGGCGAAGTATCGCTGGGCGAGGGGGTCTGAGTGCAGCGGACGGCTACGTTCATCAATAAACCTGCGAGCCGTGGCTGCGTCACCGAACTCACCAGCGTCGATGCGGGTGAGCAGCGTAGCCTCCAGTTGCTCTCGAAGGTCAAAGTCGATGATGTCTGTGCCACCCAGCTTGGCCTCATCGAAGGTCGCGTACCAGGCTGATAGCGCCCGCCCCGGCGCGCTACGGGGACCGAGGAAGTCCACGTCCAACACCTCATACACCTTCTGCTTGAGAATGGCTGAGTCGTGCTGAAGCTCGTCCAGCCGCTCGGAATACTGACGGGCCGTAATCTCGCCCGCTTGCAGCGCGAGGGACAAGTTACCCTCCTCGGTGAGGCGGTCGGTATCAATCTGCTCGTTCTCGATGCGAGCCAGCGCCTTCTCGTCACCCTTGCGGGCAAAGCTCTCGTTCTGTGACGCGAAGCGACGGGCGATGGCAGGGTGAGCCTCTTCCAGCGCCGCCCGCTCCTGCCCCGTGAGGGTGTCAAGGGGCTTCTGGAACATCACCTGAGCCTCTTGCTGAAGCCGCTCGAACGGGGTGATAGGGTTGGACTTCACGCCGAGTGCGTTGACGGATGCCCCACCTGCGGCAGCGAGGTAGCCTGCCTCAGTGTCCTGAATGAAGGCCGCCATCGAGAACGGCAGGATTTCCGACAAGAAGCCTGTCGGGCTCAACGGGTCTTCGCCCGTGAAGGTAGTGCCCGTGACAAGGTTCCATCCCGTTGAGAGCGTTGGCGAGCCTTTCGAGCGAGCAAGGAAGTCGATGCCCTCAACCAGTGGGGCGACAGACCGCTCGGAAATGACGCCCCTGCCCGTGTCTCCAGCGAGCACAATCAGCCTCGCGAGCGAGTCAAAGCGCCCCATCAGCGATACGTCTTGGTCGATGCCAGGGACGCGGATAGTGAGGAAGTTCGGGTTGAGTCTGATTTCCCCGTTGGCGAGTGCGTTAGTGCTGATCGGCTTCAACACCTCGCTTGGCTCACGTCCCGTCGCGAGGGCGTACCCAGCCGCCGTCGCTACAGCGAACGTCGTCATGTTCCGCATGTAATGACGCGCGAGCTGACCGTCAATGTCGCCGTTCACGAGACCGTTCCAGTAGGTCTCGAAACCAGAGCGGACGAAGTTGGGGGCGAACTCCAGCAATGTCTCAGCATCACCAGCGCGCGATGTGGCAATACCGCTCATGCGGTTTAGGCCCTTGGCGATTTCATTGCGGGCCAAGCTGTCCAACTCGACACCCTTGGCGAGGTTCGCCGCCACGAGGTCGTTGTACACGTCCACTCTCATACGAGTAGTGAAGGACTGGAAGTGGCGCTGGAACGGGGCCATGACCTTTCCGAGCACGGGGACGCGCTCGAACCATGTGTTGAACTCGAAATCTGAGGAAGTGTTACGTCCACGACCCATAATGATAACGCCGTCTGCTGCAGCCTCCTGCCCATGAGTCGCCAAGTACTTGTCGTATCGCTTGAAGTTTACGGAGTCACGCAAGGCCCAACCGAGGTTCTTCACGAAACGCGAGGGGTTGCCGCTGAAAAATGCAGCAAGCTGGTTGAGTGTCGATGAGAAGTCGAACGTGGAGCGAACGGGGACTATAAGGCGGTTAATGCCACGAATCTTCTTGGTAGCGCGCCCTTGTTGCGTGTCGGGAACCTTACCTTCGTCCATCCACCGCTGGATGGCCTTGATATCCTCCTCGGGGAAGTCCACGTTCTGAAGGCTGGGAGCCACCTGCCCCTGCAACCTGCGACGCCCCTCGGGGACGATGGCGGCCTGCCGCTTGATCTCATCCCACTCGGCACGAACCTTGTCGATGTCCTGCTTAAGGGTGTCAATCTCAGTCTTCGTCGAGGTGACGCGGCCTAGTTGCTCACCCTGGCGGAGCCTGCCCTTCTGGAGGCGAGAGGCTGCGCGACTCTCATCGATGCGAGCAGCGCGGACTTCCATTTCCGCAGTCCTTAGCCTCATATTCAGCTTCACGCTCTCGGTGATTTCGGTGAGTGATTCGCTGAAAGCGGCCTTCGCTTCCACGCCGAGGTCTTCAAGGATGCCGCGTTGCTGCAGCAGGCTTTCGACGCGCTGGTCAAGGTTCACTGACTCGCGGATGATGGTGTCCATCTGGCGCTCGATGGCCCTCATCGGCTTCATGGCTTTCTTCTGCGCCTGCTTGCGCGTGCGAGATGCGCGCTGCATTACCCACTCTTCGCCGGGGAGGAGCTTGTCTGTGCGTATTGCCCCCTCAGTCGGTGACGGGAGTTTATCAATAATCTTGTCGAAGGCCCTAGAGGACTTCTCCAGTTCCTCCGCGCGCGCGAGCAGCCTCTTGTCCGCGCCAGTAAGTTTTCGCTTGCCCTGCTTGAGCAGTTCCACCGTAGCACCCATCTTCTTCGCTAGTCTGCGGGCATCGTCAGCAGATTCGCGGGCAGCGCGAATGAGAGTCGTGAGGTCAGCGATGTCGGGAGCTTCGGCCTCGATGGCGTTCAGTGCCTCGTCGCGTGCGGTCAGACGGTTCAGCGACTCGTTCATCTCCCGCTCTAGGCGGTCAACCTCTAGCTTCCGCTGACGCGCGGAACCCGCGCGGGACTGCAATGTCCGCCCTCGGCTGTACAGTTTACGCATCATGCCCATCAGCAAGGTGCCTACGTCCTTGGCGATACGGTCTCCCGGCGTCTCCCCGAGCACCGTCTTGAGCAGGCCGATGATGTGGCTAGTTGCCGAGTCGGTGAGTGTAAGACGGCTGAACTCCTCGACGGCCTGTAGCGGGTGCCCATAGACGATCTTGCCCTCGCCCTTGCGGATGGCGATGAGCGGATCAGTGAACTTACGATGGTGCTCGTTGAAGCGGCGCAGGTCTTGCCCACCTGCACCGGGGGCTCCCGGCCCCCTTTCCGGCTGGTTGCGGTGAACGAACCGCTGATCCTTAGCCAGCTTCGTGTCCACAACCTCTACGTTGAACAGTCCGCGCTCAGTCCTGAGCGATTCGTATACCTCAATAATGTCGTCCACCGCACGTTGCTGCGCCGGGGTGAGGTCGAAGCGGCTACCACCAAACTCCAGAACCTCCTGCACGTAGGCGGGTTCTGGGACTTCGGGGTTGAGGCGACGGATGCCGGTGAACACAAGGTTGTTCGTCTTGTCCGTTGTGAGCTTCGGTAGGGTGTCCAGGGCATGCGATGTACGGGCAACCAGCACCTCTGTTTGCTGC